>ERZ1029878.3-NODE-3-length-305855-cov-71.048306_pt1 | contig 305855 bp, 302 predicted proteins | sample MGYA00519234_ERZ1029878 | MGnify/ENA primary metagenome ERZ1029878 (study PRJEB33666, sample SAMEA4610928) | skin metagenome | biome: Human-associated habitat; feature: Malodor aspect; material: skin | place: Philippines | collected 2015-08 ... | reverse complement strand
ATGCACGCCGCCAGCGTTAATCCTGAGCCAGGATCAAACTCTCATGAAAAATATTATTTACTACTATATATAGTAGCTTAATGTTTAGTTCATAAAAGCTTTTTGATTCAAGCTCTTTTTCATTTACACTGATCTTTTAATCAATGCGTGATTTATATAATCGTCCTTTTATCAAAAGAATCAACTTGGTTAAAGTTGTCAATAACTTATTTGTTATTTATTGATAGGTTGATTATGTTTTTATTTTACATAATCATTGATATTAAATTTCATTTTAGATGTTATCTTTACCATCTGGTTCATCTTGTCGTTTGTTTGTAACGACTTTATTAGTCTACCACTAATTTTTGAACTTGTCAAGGACTTTTTAAAAGTTTTTTAAAAAATCTTCTTTGCTTAAGTTCACTCTCTTTCGTAGTGACTATAGAAGTATACACTCTATTTTTTAACTTGTCAAATATTTTTTAAAACTTTTTTAAATTCTTGATAAAATGGCCTCAGCTGTTCTAATTCCATCTACTGCAGATGACACTATGCCTCCTGCATGGCCGCTGCCTTCTCCTACTACATATAAATTATTTAAGCCTAAGGACTTATTCTCTTTATCTCTTATCATCCTTATTGGTGATGATGATCTAGTTTCTACTCCTGATAAAATTGCATCATCATCGGAAAATCCTTTTAATCTCTTTCCCATATATTCTATTCCACCTATAACCATCTCATCTATGATTGCTGGATATAGGCCACGTAAATTTGATAATTTATGCGCTGACTCTACTGATGGTTTTATTTCCCCTAGTTCTTTTGTTGTTATGCCTTCTTTAAAGTCGATAAATTTTTGAACTGGTACTTTTCCATCTCCTAACTTATATGCTTTTTTTTCTATTTCTCTTTGAAATCTCATGCCGTCCAATAAATTTGACCCATAGATTTCTTCGCCTATGGTTACTATTAGGGCAGCATTCGAATTTTCTCCATCTCGGTCATGGTAGCTCATACCATTTACACAAGTCATATTTTCTTCACTGCTAGCATTTACCACATAGCCACCTGGACACATGCAAAATGTGTAGGCAGAAAGACCACTTTCTTTATCATTGTAGGAAAGGTTATAAGAAGCTGCGGGTAATTCATTACCTTCGATATCGGTTTTTTTGCCGTTGTACTGGGCATCATTTATGGTAGTTCTCTTATGCTCTATCCTAAAACCTACTGCAAAGTTTTTATTTTCCATTTTTATTTTACTACTTAACATTTCAAAGGTATCTCTTGCCGAATGGCCTATAGCTAAGACATAGGCATCACTTTGGATTTTATTTTCATTAATAGTAATATTTTCTACACCATTATCAGAAATATTAATATCGTCTATGTGGTGAGAGAAGTAAAACTCTCCCCCGTATGATTTTATTTCTTCTCTTATATTTATAATAACATCACGTAGCAAATCTGTACCTATATGGGGTTTAGCATCTATCATAATATCATCTGGTGCACCGTGCTTGTGAAAAGTTTCTAAAACTATTCTTACTCTTGGGTCTTTGCTGCGTGCAGTAAGTTTGCCATCAGAATAAGTCCCTGCTCCACCTTCTCCAAATTGGATATTTGATTCTGGATTTAATTTGCCAGTTTCTTTAAAGGACTCGATAGTTTTTATCCTATCTTCTATGGCTTCCCCGCGTTCGTAAACTTTTACCTTAACTCCATTTTGGGCAAGGATATAGGCAGTAAATAATCCAGATGGGCCTGCCCCTATAATAGAAACTTCTTTGGGTGGATTATTGATTTCTATCTTTGACTCTCTAAACTCAAACCTATCTGCATTTTTTATTCTTTTAAGTTCTTTATCTGTTGGATCTATATCTACTAATACTTGGTAGGAGAATTTAATTTCTTTTCTAGAATCAATAGACTTTCTATAAATTTCGTAGTCAAAGTCTTTTTTATTTATTAATCTAGATATTTTTTGTCTTAATTTATCAGGATTATCTGATTCTAGAATAATATTTCTAATTATAATCATAAAGCCTCTTTCATTTTTCTCATTTAAAAAGACCGCAATGGGTCTTTAAATTTTGTATTGGTCTTTGATTGTCAATAAATTGCCCCTAATCTCATCTGTTAGGTCATCATAGGTAAGAAGTTCGTCTATATCTTCTTTGGCCTTACCTATATTTCCAAGGGTCAGATTAATTTGAATCTTGTTATAAGTAAGTCTTGGATCTTGGGGGAACTTCTCCAAACCTTCTGCAATCACACTAAGAGCATCAACTTGCCTATCGCTTAGGTATAGGGAAATCGCGTAGTCATTATAAAGTTCTCTAAATTCTGCTCCAGTATCTAGAGAATTTTCAAAGGCCATAATTGAGTTTTCGTATTGGCCTATATTTTGATAGGCTACTCCCAAATAATAATAAGCATCTGCTCGTTTTTTGTTAGAAAGTAAGCCTGTAAGTTTCTTAATAGCACTATTGTAATCGCCCTTGCCTATAAAATATAAAGATTCTTCTATTTCTGCATTATCATTTATTTCAGTTAGTTTATCTCTTATTTCATCTTGGGCCTCTGGGGCTTCTGTTTTTTGCAAGGCATTGTTATAAAAACTACGGGCCTTAATGTATTCTCCTAGATTTGCATAAATATTTCCTAGTTCATAATAAGAAATTGCAAAATTTTCATCTTTTACCAGAGTTTTTTGTAAAATATCTAAGGATTCTCTTATAAAATCATCCTTGAACTTATCTTCTACTTCATAGGCCCTTGGCCATAAAAATCTTGCATAAAGATAGGCATTATAATTATCAGTAGGATTAAGAATATAGCCTCCTCTTAAAAGTAAAATGGCCTTGTTGATATCAAAATCTGCAACTGCAAGGGCTTTGCTTGAAGCATACCTACTAATATCATCTATAAACTGGGTGAGGATAACTTTATATTCTTCATTATGGAGAAAATCTTGATCTGCTCCGATATTTATAAGCATCCCATCTAAGAAATTTTCTAGTTCTATCTTCTCACTCATAGATCCAGTCATAATCCCACTTTGGATATCATCTACATATATTGGCAGAGGTATATCAGCTAATACAGGGTAATCACTAGTTTCTTTTAAATCTAGGTAGGCAAGATTTTCTGTAAAAGTTCTAAAATAATTGTCTAGTCTCATCTTAACCTCTCATAAATTTTCTTTGACGGTAGGAGTGTTTATCTAAATATTTAAATAAGTGGCCCCTTACCAGATAAAATATCAGGTCTATAATAGCAATTAATAAAATATACATGGCCCTACTTGTAAAACCAACGCTGCCATTTAGATTGAGTTTTACTATAATAATTAAGCAAATTAGAGAAAATATTCCATAAGTTAGGATGTTATCGCAAACAAATTTGGCAGATTTCTTAAGGGCATCTGTTCCTGCGTTGCCATTAATATAAACTTCTTCTAGTAAGGCGGACATTAAAAAGTTAAAGGCTACATATAAAAATAACTTAATATCTGTATAACCTGGCAGTAGGTTAATAACCATCTCTATTAGATAAAAATAAAAAAATGTGCTTAACATAGGCTGCCAAAAGTTATTTATAGAATTACCTATAGATTTTTTACCAGTATTTCCATAAATAACAACTGACCTCATGGACTGAGCCACAAAGCAAAGAAGGGCTACTTCAAGAAAGTAATTAATAAGCCCCCCTAAAAAACCTCCACCTACAATAGATGTCATTCTGGAATTTAGAAAAATAGCCCTAATTAAAAAAACAAAAAATGCTACATAAATTTTATTAAATTTACTAAAACTTTCTTTAAAAGCCTTACTAGTAACTTCTAAAAAGTCTTGAAATTTATCATTCATTACATTTTCTCCACGGTTTTAATACCTAATAATTTAAGGCCTGATTTGATAACTAAGGATGTAGCGTAGGTTAAGGACAGACGTTCGTTTTTGATTTCTTCATCATCAACCATAATTTGGGAAGCATTGTAGAATTTGTTAAAGGCTTTAGCAATTTCTGTTAAGTGACGAGTAACAAGTGATGGCTCATACTTTTCACATGCCTTTGTCACTACATCTCCAAAATCAGCTAAAGTTTTTACCAATGCAAATTCTTCATCTGTATTTAAGTTTCTAAAATCAGTACCATCAAAGGTTTCTACACCAGCTTTTCTTAAAACAGATTTGGCACGGGCATAGGTATATTGAACATATGGGCCTGTTTCGCCATCAAAATTTAATACTTCATCCCAGTCAAAGACATAGTCCTTGATACGGTTGTTGTAAAGTTCTTGGAATTTTACTGCACCAATACCAACAATTTTTGCAGTTTCATCTATATCTTCTATATCAGTATTACGATCTACCATTATAGATTTGGTTTTATCTATAGCTTTATTTAACACATCTTCTAAGAAAACCACTTGACCTTTACGGGTAGACATGGTTTTATCTTTTAAGCTTACCATTCCAAAGGCAATGTGTTTATTATCATCCCACCATTCATAACCCATCAATTCTAAGATTTTTCTAAGTTGTTGGTAATGAAGGTTTTGCTGGGTTGCTACTACATATAAATTTTCTTTAAAGTCATATTCTCTTTTACGATTTATAGCTGTACCTATATCACGAGTAATATAGGAGCTTGAGCCATTTGATTTTATAATGATAGCTGGGGTTAAATCATATGGACTTAGGTCTACAATTTGTGCTCCATCACTTTCTACCAATAGATTTTTTTCTTTTAAAAGCTCAATACTTTCTGGAATAAATTGTGAGTTGTAGCTTTCCCCATTATAATCATCAAATTTGATATCAAGAAGCCCATATACTCTTTCAAATTCACGAAGGGAAATATCCTTAAACCATTGCCATAATTTTGTAGCCTCAGGGTCCCCATCTTCTAGATTTTTAAATTCAGCGCGAGCAGCATCCATCATCTGCTCATCTTCACTTGCTTCTGCATTATATCTTACATAAAGTTTTAAAAGTTCATTGATAGGATCCTTATTTATAGCATCTTCATCTCCCCATAGTTTGTAAGCTGCAATCATAGTTCCAAATTGGGTTCCATAATCACCTAGGTAGTTTGTAGCTATAACATTGTAACCTAAAAATTCGTGGATATTTCTGATAGCATCACCTTGAACTGTTGATCTTATATGACCAATATGGAAGGGCTTAGCTATATTTACTGATGAAAAGTCAATTACTATATTTTTGCCCTTACCCTCATCACTTTTACCATAGTCTTCTTTTTTTTCTAAAATCTCATTTAAAACTGAGTTTTCATAAAGATTTCTATCTACATAAAAGTTTAGATAGGCATTTAAGCTTTCAATTTTTTCAAATTCTTTTATTTCTAGTTTTTCTGCTAAATCACTAGCTATTTGTGCAGGATTTTTTCTAAGTACTTTTGCTAGGGCAAAGCAAGGGAAGGAATAGTCTCCCATATCATCTTGTGGTGGAATTTCTATTAAATTATAGATTTCATCATAAGATAAACCTATATCCTCGTTTTCTAATTTTTTTGCAATTATCTCTTTAAAATCTTTCATTAATCCTCCCTACTCAAAGCTAACTATTGTTACTCCATAGCCGCCTTCTTTATCATCGCCTAGCCTAAAGTCCGCGATTCTCTTATCATTTTTTAAGTTTTCTGTAACTCCATTTATTAAAGCACCTGTTCCCTTACCGTGGATGATTTTTGCCTTAGAAATTCCCGCTAGCATCGCATCATCTAAGTATTTATCTAAATTTCTCATGGCATCATCATATCTTTGCCCACGCAAATCAAGGGTTGGTGATATATTCATAGCTTTTTTAGCATTATACACTTTTTGGATATTTTTTTCTGTTTTACTATCACTTTCTACCTTGGTAACATTTTTGATATTTGAATCCATCTTCAAAATGCCCATTTGTAGTTTGATATTACCCTTATCATCCGGCTCAGAAATTACTTCAGCTCGTTCATTGATTCCTTCAATGATTACTATATCTCCAAGTTTTAAATCTTCTGGTGCATCATCTGATTTTTCAACAGTAAGTCCCTTTTGCTTTCTTTCGATTTTGCTAGACTTATATCTATTTCTAATATTATTTAAGCTTCGATCTATGTCAGAAGTATTGGCATTTTTAGATTTTTTGGCTTCTTTTAGCATTTCTTGAGACTCTGTATTGGCCTTTTCTAAAATCTCGTTTGCCTTATCCTCTGCTTCTCTTATAATAGCTGCTCTTTGCTTTTCTACTTCTTTGGACTTAGCCTCTAGATCTCTTTTGGCCCTTTGAATTTCTCTTTTATAGCGGTCTATCTCAGCATTTTTTGCTTCTATCTCTTCTTTATTTTCTTCTATTTCATCTAGGATTTTGTTTACATTTTTTGTATCCTCACCTAGTAAATTTTGAGCATTTTTTAATATGCCTTCATCTAGACCTAGACGTCTTGAAATCTCAAAAGCATTTGATTTTCCTGGTGTACCTATTTCTAGTTTATAGGTTGGAGATAGGGTATTTACATCAAATTCTACAGAGGCATTCATAACACCATCAGTTTCTACAGCATAATATTTTAATTCACTGTAGTGGGTTGTTGCAAAGGTCATTATTTGTTTTTTCCTCAAAAAGTCAAGAATAGAAATAGCTAGGGCTGCCCCCTCAGTCGGATCAGTACCTGAACCAAGCTCATCTAAAAGCACTAAGGAGTTTGGACTAGCATTTTCAGTTATTTTTACAATTTTTGTAAGGGATGCGGAAAAAGTTGATAAACTCATTTCAAGAGACTGGGTATCTCCTATGTCTACAAAAATATCATCAAAAACATTTACTATACTATTTTCCTCAGCTGGTATATAAAAACCAGTTTGGGCCATAAGAGATATTAAACCAACAGTTTTTAAGGATACTGTTTTACCCCCTGTATTTGGTCCTGTTATTATAAGAGTTTTGTAATCTCCACCAATAACTACATCTATCGGCACAACCTTACCTGTTAAAAGTGGATGGCGGGCTTGATTTAACTTTATAATCTTATCTGTAGTTATCTTTGGCTTAGTGTATTCATTGTTAATAGCAAACTTTGCCTTAGCAGCTAGGAAATCTATGCGACCAATTAGCTTTTGATTTTCTAGAATCTCTACATCAAATTTTTCGACAAAACGAGAAAGTCTGTCTAAGATTCTTCTAATTTCATCTTCTTCTTTTAGTTCCAAATCTTTTAATTGGTTGTTAAGCTCAACAATAGCAGCTGGCTCTACAAATATAGTATTACCAGATGATGATTTATCATGGATAATCCCGCCAATAACAGATTTTTTATTAGTTTTAACTGGCACTACATAACGGCCATCACGGATAGACACCACCTTATCTTGCAGGGCATCATCGTACCTATCACTTGAAATATAGGAATTAAGTTTTGCTTTTATATCAGCTTCCTTGCGTGCTTTTTGCCTGCGGATATTTCTAAGTTCACTTGATGCATTATCAGCTATTTCATCTTCGCTAATAATAGATCTTTCTATTTCATCTTTTATAAAATCATTGGTAGAAATCCTAGCAAATAAATCTTTGATGTATGGTTCTTCTATGTCTTTACCATAATCTTTTAAATACTCAGATACTCTTAAAAGATCATTTACTTGTAATAGTTCATAAGGTTCTAGGATTCCCCTTTTTCTAACATAACCAATCATAGCAGTAAAGTCATAAAGACCAAATAAATCTATATTGCCAAAACGCGAAATAACTCCTACCATTTGTGCTGTATTTTCTAATTCTTCTTTAATTTCATCAGCATCTGTCATTGGAGCTAGATTTAAAATTTTATTTTTTATCACACTTGAACGTGCTTGGCCTGCTACTTTTTCTAAAATTTTCTCATATTCTAAAACTTCTAAAGTTCGCTCTTGCATTAAATCACTCCTTTTGTGTAAGAATCACGAATTTTTGCCTGATCCATATTTAAAATATCATTATCATCCATTACTGAATATAAGAGTGAAACCTCATCAGAAAATTTATTACTATCAAAACGACTTGGTTTGGCTGGATATATTTTTGAATAATCGCCATAACGAATTACTTTCATTTTTTCTCCGTCATGGGACTCTAACATTCCTGTATTAAATCTACAAGTTTCACAACCAGATAAACCACATTTTTTGATTACAGAAAATGGGCAATGGCGCATATTCATAAGTTCAATTCTAGAATATACTAAAGCCTCTACAGCTTGGTTTTGACTTATATTATTTATAATATCAAGGTCAGCTTCACTCGATACACAAATATTTTCTGCAAAATCCTTATAAAAATTTGCAGTATAGGAATTAAATATATTTAAATATCTACCTATCCTTATTTTTATATCATTATTTTTAAAATCATCAATAAAGGCTAGGTCTCTATAGTTATTACAAATAACTCCTTTTATGCCATTTTCCTTTATATAAGCAATTAAATTATCTATCTTATATTCATCATGGGCATCTAGGTTTAAATATAAATTATTTCCCCTATATTTTTCATCAAAAGACCTAATATAGACATTGTCATAATCATCTAATAAATCATTGGATATATTATTTGTAAGTAGCTCTATATTTCTCTCAATTTTATGATTTTGGTCCTTTTCTATCTCTGGTAAATTAATTGCTATTTCATCCCTATGGAAGTATTTTAATATTTCTTCTTCTAGTAGGGATACTCCCATCCTACGGCATTCATTTATATCTTTTTTTCTTAAAAATATACCTTCATCAATGTCAATATTTATTGCACTTGGAGTAAAAATTTCATCATTGAATTTTGCCAAATTTTCTTTTATATCTTCTGAAGTAAGAGAAATATTTTTTGCGGCTTCAATGGTTATTGGATGAATGTAGCTTGTTGATATATCTTTATAAGTAAGTGTTATTTGAGGATTTTCTCTAAGCTTGGCTTTAAAATTAATTTCTACTGGTAAATTTTTGTAAGTTTCAAGCGCCATGTCTTTTTCTTCACTTACTTTGTTAGAATTTACAATAAGCACATCAGAATCAATAGCTGCATCTGGATATTTTTCCAAAAATATTTTTTCATTTGCCTTATAATCTTTAGTTGTAGTAAAGGGTAATTTCTTTCCCTTTTCGGTAGTGATTTCTAGATTATCACCTAAGTATAATTTAGAATTGCTTATAAAATACTTTTTACCCTTACTAGATGAAACTTTGCCCACACTTCTATGTTTGCTATCATCTTTTAAGGTTATATAATCTCTTTTTTGGCCAAAGATAAACCCCTTGGTATAACCCCTATTTGAGCTATCTAATATTTGATTTTTATCATAGGTACTTTCTTCGATTTTGCTTTTATAATTAGCTACTGCTGCAAAAACATACTCCGGAGTTTTCATACGACCTTCAATTTTTATACAATCTACTCCTATATCTAGCAGCTCATCTAAATTATCAATAGCATTTAGGTCTTTCATATTTAAATAATAATCATCACCTAAAACCTTGCCATCAGAAATTAATTTATATTTTTGCCTGCATGGTCCAGCGCACCTACCGCGATTGGCAGATCTGCCACCAAAATAAGAACTCATTAAGCACTCACCAGAAAAGCTAACGCAAAGTGACCCGTGAACAAATACTTCTGTTTCAACGGGTAAGCTTACAATTTTTCTTATTTCTTCTATTGGAGTTTCACGGGCTATTACTATCCTATCAAAACCTAAATCGGCTAAATATTTTGCACCAAAATATTCTCTAACAGCCATTTGGGTGGATGCATGAAGCTCCATGCCCGGCACCTTATCTTTTATAATAGAAAAAAATCCTAAATCTTGGATAATTAAGCCATCTACTCCATACTCATAAAGTTTTTCTACATAAGAAATCGCCTTTTCCATTTCATAATCTTTTATCAAGGTATTCATGGTAATAAATACTCTTTTGCCAAAAAGATGGATGTAATCGATAGTTTCTTTTATGTTTGCTAAAGTGAAATTTTCTGCATAGGCGCGAGCACCAAAGTCATCTAAGGCAAGATAAAAACTATCAGCTCCTGCAGCAAGACCTGCATAAAGCATGTCTGCCTTGCCCACTGGAGCTAATATTTCAGTTTTTTTCATTAAATAGACCCCTTTAATTGGTCATTTTCTGCTTTTAAGCTTACTGCTTCTTTTTGCAGTCTTTCTACTTCTTTCCTTAATTTTTCGATAGTTTTTTCACTTTCTTCATTAACTTTTATTTTCTTGTTTAAAGATTCATTTTCGTTTTTTAAAACTTTTATCTCATCTGAAAGCTCCTCTACTTTTTCAATTAATTGATCATTATGTGCTACAGCCTTTTTATAATTTTCTACAAGGCCAGGATAATTTTCCATAGCCTCAGATGAATCTTCTTTAAGATTTTTGTATCTATTGCCAACATGGTAAAGGTCGTTGGCAATATTCACACTTGCTAAAACAAGTTCCCTATCATAGCTTAGTTTATTTGATTTTACTTCCGCAATTTTACTACTAACATAGGCAGCTATATCTTTTACTTGTTCTTCGCTTTCATCGGTAACAAGAGTATAGCTTGCACCATCTATTTCTACTTGAACTTTTTTTTCGCTCACTTTTGCTCCTAACTACGCAATACTATGCCTGATTTTTCCAAATCATCTAAGATATTTTCTTCTATATCTTTTATATCTTCTTCTTTTAAAGTTTTATCATTATCTCTGTATTCTACCTTATATGATATTGATTTTTTGTTATCTTCTATTTGATCTCCTGTGTAAATATCAAATAGTTCAATATTTTTTACAAGGTCTCCACCATTATTAATAATTGTATCTTCTATGAAGCTAGATTCAACACCACGGTCTGTTACAAATGAGTAATCACGGGTGATAGCTGGATATTTTGGTAACTCAGCATATTTTCTATTGTTAATCCTTTGATCACCTATTTTTGTAAGGTTGATTTCTAAAATTAGAGCACCTTTTTTAATGTCGTATTCTTCGCGTACTTCATAGGAAATTTCTCCCATTGTTCCGATAAATTCTTCACCATAGAAAATATCTGCACATCTTCCTGCATGGAAAATAGGATTTTCTTTTTGGGTTTTATAAGTAAATCCTACAAATCCAACACGCCCCATAGCAACTTCAAATATATCTTTTAAATCATAGAAACTATAAGACCCATAAAGACCCATGGTTAGAGTATCATTTTCATTTGGTAAGTCTTGTTCTGTTTTTTCAAAAGTTTTACCAAGTTCAAATAGTTTTAAGTCTTTTTGGCCACGGTTGATGTTTTTTGCAATAACATCAAGCATATTTGAAATTTGGGTAGTTCTCATAACTGAGAAGTCTTCCCCGAGTGGGTTTGTTAAGGTGATATATTCTCTTAAATTGGAGTCTTCTACTACACCCATTCTGTCAAATTCTCTTGGTGAAATGAAAGAATAGGTTGTAAGTTCTGAGAATTTTTGACCAGCTAGTTCTCTTTTCAAATCATCTCTTAAAATCCTAGCATCTGATCTTAGCCCTCTTTGTAAGCTTGAAAAAAGTGGTTTTGGTTCAATATTTCCCATACCATAAAGCCTTACAATTTCTTCTATTAAATCTGCCTCAATTGCTACATCAGTTCTAAAGTAAGGAACTTTAACACGGATAGTATTTTCATCTATATCTTCTATTTCAAATTCTAAAAGCTTTAGATTTTTGATAGCCTCTTCTTTAGTAAAGTTTACTCCTGTAAGGGCATTTAATCTTGATATACGTAGGTCTACAGTTTTTTCTTCTAAAATTTCTTTTCCTTCTTCAATAAATCCACCAACTACTTCACCTATTCCTAAATCAGAAATAAGTTTCATAGCACGGCGGCTAGCAAAATCAGCCATTTCAAGTGGAAGGCCTTTTTCAAAACGTGTTGATGCTTCACTACGTAGGCCAAGTTTTTTAGAAGTTTCTCTTACACTTGTTCCATCAAAATTAGCTGCTTCTAGGACTATATTTGTGGTTTCATCTGTTACTTCCGAATCAAAACCACCCATTACACCTGCTATACCAACTGCATTTGACCCATCAGCTATAACAAGCATATCTTGATCAAGTTTTCTTTCTTCACCATCAAGAGTTTTTAAAACTTCTCCATCATTTGCTTGACGGACTATAAGTTTTTTATCAGTTAATTTATCTAAGTCATAAGCGTGGAGGGGTTGTCCAGTTTCAAGTAAAACAAAGTTTGTTATATCTACTATATTATTTATTGGACGCATGCCAGCTAAAATTAGGTAGTTTTGTAACCATTGAGGTGATTTTCCTACCCTTACATTTTTAGCAACTCTTGCAGTAAACTTAGCGCAATTTTCTGAATCTATGCTTACTCCATTAAAGTAATCTTTTATATCTTCATCATTTTCTTTATAGTCTATTGAAGGAAGATTGATTTCTTTACCAAAGCTTGCTGCAGTTTCTCTTGCCATACCGATTATTGATAGGCAATCTGGTCTATTTGGTGTTATTTCATATTCTATAACTGCAGTATTTGAAGATAGCACCTCACTTACTGGTGTTCCTGGTTTGTATTCTTCATTTAAAATGATAACTCCATCTCTAAATTCTTTTGGAATTACATTATCAGGATAGCCTAGCTCCGCATATGAAGTAAGCATTCCTTCAGAATTTATACCAAAAAAGTCATGATCTCCAATGTAGTCACCATTGTCCATGGTTGTTCCACTTGTAATTACAAATAGGTAATCACCTTTTTTTGTATTTTCTGCTGCAGTTATGATTGTGGCAGGATTTTCACGTCCTATATCTATTTTTAAAACTTTTAGCCTATCTGCATCCGGGTGTTTTTCTTGCTCTAGGACATGGCCTACTACCACACCCTCTAGGTCTGTTGTTCTGATAGTTACTTCCTCAACGTGAGATCCAGTTTCTGAAAGTCTATCTGTTATAGTTTTTAAATCTTCATTTATTTTTACATAATTATTTTGCCAAACTAAAGGTACTAACATGGTTTCTCCTAAAATTGTTCTAAGAATCTTTTGTCATTATCATAAAGTAATCTGATATCATTAAGGCCGTATTTTACCATAGCAATCCTGTCTACTCCAAGACCAAAGGCAAAACCGGTGTATTTTTCGCTATCAATACCACAAGCTTCTAGTACATTAGGATGAACCATACCTCCACCTAAAAGCTCCATTGACCAACCAGTATTTCCACAAGCTGGACAACCTTCACCACGGCAAATTGGACAAGTTGTATCTACCTCTAAAGATGGTTCTGTAAATGGGAAGTGGTGTGGACGATACCTAAGTTCCATATCATCTCCAAACATTTCTTTAATAAAAGTTTCAAGTGTCGCCTTTAAATTTGCCATTGATACATTTTCATCTACAACTAGACACTCTAATTGGTGGAACATTGGTGAGTGAGTAGCATCTACTTCATCATTTCTAAATACCCTTCCTGCTGATACCATTTTGATGGGTAATTTTCCTTCATTCATTACCCTAATTTGCATTGATGATGTGTGTGGACGAAGGGTAACTTCATCTGTTATATAAAAAGTATCCGAAGTTGACCTTGCTGGATGGTCTGCTGGTGAGTTTAAATCATCAAAAACATGTTTTACTGTATCTATTTCTGGTCCTTCAACAACATCAAAACCCATGTTTTGGAATATTGTTTCTAGTTCTTCTAGAGTTTGATTTATTAAAGCTAAATGACCACTATCATGGTTTTCAAAATGAGCAGTAACATCAATAGTTTCTTCTACTATTTTTTCTTTTAATAGCTCTTTTTTAACAGCTTCAGATTTTTCACTAAGAGCATTTTCTATTTTTGTACTTGTTTGATTTATAAGTTTTCCTGCCATTGGTTTTTCTTCATTTGGTAGTTTTGAGATGTTTTTCTTTAAATCTGTAATAACACCTTTTTTACCTAGGTAGGCTACTCTTATTTTTTCTAGAGTTTCCAGACTATCAGCAGCATCAATTTCACTTTGAGCCTTAGCCAAGCTTTGCTTTAAATTTTCTTCCATTATTATTCCTTTCAAATTTGGTAATAAAAAAATTCTATCCTATAAAAGGACAGAATTTATCTGCGGTACCACCTTAATTGGTTAATATTAACCCACTTAAAAGCTTCTAACGCAGCAAAACGTATCAATTACTAATTTCATATCAAACTTCATCGGTGAATATATTTAACCGTAACTTTGAGAGCTTCCATCATCCCCTCTTGCTGGTAAAGAATAGCTAAAGTTTTTTCCGAATCATAAGCTAAGATTATTCATTAAAATACTAGCAGCAATAGCTGCGTTTAAGGATTCTATTTCTCCCTTCATAGGGATTTTTACAAATATATCCGTCATAGATTTTATATTTTTTGACAAACCATTTGCTTCATTTCCTATAACTAGGATAATATCCTCATCAATCTTACATGTATTAATATCATACCCGCTCATGTCGGCTGCTACCAATTTGTAAGATTTTTTTAACAAAGCTATTTCATCATAACTTGCTTGTCTTATATTTAATCTAAAAATGGAGCCCATTGAGGCTCTTAAAGTTTTTTCATTATATATATCAACTGTCTTTGGGGCAAGTAATATATCATTAAATCCAAAGGCTTCTGCAGAACGAATAATAGTTCCCATATTGCCCGGATCATTTAGCCCATCTAAAAGTAAAACTCTACTTGATGAAATATCATTTTCTTTTTTCTTTTTAACTACAGCTGCAAATCCATCGGGAGATTTTAAGTTTGATAGCTTTTTAAAAATTTTATCATCAAAAACTATCTTATCTTTATTTGTTTGATAATCCTTATTACTTTCAGATAAAAAAATAAAATCTACATCAGCAGAAGAGATCGCCTCTTCTACCAATTTCTTAGATTCTATAATAAATTTATCTTCTATATCCCTATACTTTTTATTTTTAAGCTTTGATATATATTTAAATTTTTGGTTTGATGTAGAGCTTATAACCATTAAGCGTTTTGATTAGCTAGCTCTACTAATTTGCTAAATTCTGCTGGGCTTTCTACAGCGATTTCTGCAAGCATTTTTCTGTTGATATCAATGTCTGCTTTTTTAAGGTTACCCATTAGTTTTGAGTAGGTTGTGCCATTTAGTCTTGCTGCAGCGTTAATTCTAGCAATCCATAATTTTCTAAAATCTCTTTTTCTTTGTTTACGTCCAATGTAAGCATAATTTAAAGATTTCATTACAGCTTGGTTAGCTGTTCTGTATAGAAGGCTTTTTGAACCGTAGTATCCTTTTGCTTGTCTTAATACTTTTTTATGTTTTTTCTTAGCGTTTGTTGCTCTTTTTACTCTTGCCATTTTCTATTTGCCTCCTGATTACATTCCTAATAATTGTTTAACATTTTTTTCATCAGCTTTAGAAACTAATGTTGCTTTTCTTAAATTTCTTTTTCTTGCTGGTGATTTTTTAGCTGTTAAGTGACCTTTGTATGCTTTTCTTCTTAAAACTTTTCCACTGCCTGTAACTTTAAATCTTTTTGCAGCTGCTCTTTTTGTTTTATTTTTATTTGCCATTTTCTTCTCCTTTTGGTTCTAGGAACATTACTAGTGATCTACCTTCCATTTTAGGTTTTTTGTAAACTTCTACGCCATCTCCTAGCATATCCTTAAACTTATCCATTAATTCATAACCTGGTTCTTTACGACCTAGCTCACGACCTCTAAATCTTATAGAAACTTTTACTTTATCCCCGTTATTTAAGAATTTTTTGGCTTGATTTGCCTTAGTTTGCAAATCATTATCCTCAATGTTTAAGGAAAATCTTGTCTCTTTTAACTGAGCGTTTTTTTGTTTTTTCTTATTCTCTTTTTCCTTTTTTTCTTGATCGTATTTAAACTTTCCATAATCCATGATTCTAGTAACAGGTGGTTTTGCCTTTGGGCTCATTAAAACTAAGTCTAGTTTTGCCTCATCAGCACGAGCTTGGGCATCTCTTAGTGTGGTTACTCCAACTTGGTTACCATTTTCATCGATTAATCTTACCTGGTCAGCTCTAATTTCATCATTTATTCTTAAATCTTTTATAGTTATACCTCCAATGTATAATTACATAAAAAAAGCGGGCACAAAGTACCCGTTTAAATTTTTAAAATCATCTTTAAAAATTATTAACCTACAAATTGTAATCGGCAGGTGAGTATCTGGGTACTTCTTTGTTGTCTATGTGCTATATAATACTAGCTTTTTTTAGTTTTGTCAAATATTTTTAATCTACAAGTAAATAGCCTACGGCATAAATCTTTGGCCCCACATGGACTGCTACAACTGGTCCTGCTGGAGCTTCAAAAACTCCCTTGGCATTTTTTTCTAAATTAGCCAAGTCACTTTTTACACCATCTAATATTTTTATATCATTACCATAAAGGTAAGCCATGTAATAATTTTCCTTACCAGCTAGTTCTTCTTTAACCTTTTTTACTGTCTCTAAGTATGACTTTTCTTTACTTACTTTAAGCCTGTATAGGTCAAATTCCCCATTACCATCAACAGACATAAAAGGCTTAAAGTTTAAAACCGCAGAAACTTTGCTAGCAGCTTTGCCAAGTCTGCCACCAGCCTTTAAGTATCTTAGCGAATTTATCCAACCAATGGCTATGGAATTGCCGACAGCTTTATTTAACTTTTTAACAGTTGTATCAAAGTCAGTTCCAGAATTTAATAAATCATTAGCATACATTACAATAAGTCCCTCTAATATAGTAACTGTTTTACTATCGATAGTTGCTACTTCTAATCCATGATGTTCTGCTATATTAGAATTTATTATAGTTGAAGATAGGTTGCTGCCCATGCCAATAAATATTACTTTCTCATAGCCATCATCTTTTATTTGTTTAAAAATCTTGCTAAAATCATCGGGGCTTGGGGAGGCTGACTTTGAAGAAAAACTAGGATCCTCATCATTTAGTCTAAACATATCCTCTGGTGTGATATCTATACCATCTTTATAATATTTTTCATCTACAACTACATATAAACTGATTACGTAAATATTATTTTCTTTTATAAAAGATTCTGGTAAATTTGCAACCGTATCAGTCATTAATGCAATTTTTTCTTTCATTGTTACCTCATCAATCAGTCTAGTTTAAATAATCCAAATCCAAATAAGCCTGGTCCAGTATTTGCCCCAAGGGTTGGTGAAATTTGAACATTATAATATTTTTTGGCATTTGCTATTATATCAGAGAAAGCTTCTTCAAGCTTTGATGAACCCTCTTCAAATCCACCATGGCCGATAAAAAAGTAATAGTTTTTTATATTTTCTAACTCATTTAAGGCTATTTTTCTAAACTCTTTTAAAACTTTTTTTTCTCCCCTAGATATTTTTAAAAGTTTAAAGTGATTATCATCAGGGCTAATGGTTATAATTGGCTTTACTGACAAGGCATTACCAATTTTCCCAAAAGTTCTTGGAACTCTGCCCCCTTCTACTAGGTATTTAAAGGTATCTAGGGTAAAAAACACCTTAGAGTCAGTTCTTTTTTCTTCTAGCTTATCTTTAATTTGATTAAAGCTTAAACCCTTATCTATTAATTCTTTTGCATAAAAAGCAAAAAATCCTTCTGCCATAGTAAGGCTTCCACTATCAAATACATAAGTCTCTAGGCCCTCTATATTTATCATGTTAAATAAATTGTAGGTAGAAGAAAAGTTTGCACCAAGGCTTATCATAATTACTTTTTCGTAACCATCATTTTTTATTTCTTCTAAAAGCTTAGTAAGATCACCTGGTGATGGTGCACTGGTTTTTGGCAGTGAATTATTTTCCCTAACCCAACGATAAAATTCATCAGGGCTAATCTCAACTCTATCTTTAAAATACCTGCTATCTAAATTCACATATAAGGGCAAAAGATATATACCTAAATCTTTTGATATATCTATATCAATATCAGATGCGGTATCTGTTAATATTGCTATTTTTTCCATAAATCTCCTAACTCGTTTTTCTTATTATCTATATATCATATTTGATTTAATCATCAATGTCTATCATTATTTTTTGATTAGGTTCAAATATTTCCCTCACATCCGTAAATTCATAGCTAAAGTTTTCTTTAAATTTACTGGTGATTTCAATTTTATCCCCATAGTGCATTGGGAAAAATATTTGTGGACGTACTTCTTTTATAAAGATATCCCCACCCTTATAATAATTTTCTTCAAGCCTTGGATCGACTGGAAAGAAAGCAATATCTATGGGATGTTTCTTAATTTTTTCTACTTCTAGTATAAAATCATCGTATTCTTTTTGCATTTGATTTTCATCATAGCTTGGCCAAGCCCAAAAGTTAAGGTCGCCCGCGTGGAATATGGTCATATCATCTACATATAATAAAACAGAAACTCCCCTATCAGTTGACCCAAAGGTTTTGATTTTTAAGGTCTTTCCACTGTTAAGCCTTATATTATAGCTATTATTTTTACTTACTAAGTGTACATTTTTAGAATTGTATAAACTTTTAAGCTGGTCCATAGAAATTTTATCATCTCTTATGTAGATGATATTTTCATTTGATGGCAGCTTAACTATATCAGAACTTAAAATATAGGTTTTATCTTTCATATCAGGCACTTTTAGTATTTCTGAAGTGTAGTGGTCGCTGTGGGCATGGCTTGATACAAAGATAACTTCTTTATCTTCTGGAATATTTAAAAGTCCTTTGTAATAATCAAAAATAATAAATAAATCCTTAGTTTCCACAGTATAACAAGAGTGGTAAACATAGGTAATTATAATCTCTTCTTTCATATATAACTCCATTCTCTAAAAATTTATACCCAATAAGTGAATAATGATAGAGTATAATGAGAGAAAGGATGTGATTTAATGAAAAAAGAAATAAAAACAAATGCCATGCGTGCATTAGAAAACTTAGATATCCCTTATGAGCATATCGATTATGAATTCGAAGGAGAGTTTAAGTCTACAATTGATATGACAGAAGAAACCCACCAAGATATAAGCGTGGTATATAAAACTCTTGCTACTATTTCAAATACAAAAGATATATTTATTTTTGTTATCCCAGGTGCAGAAAATATTGATTTTAAAAAAGCAAGTAAATGCGTAGGGGTTAAGTCTCTAGAAATGCTGCCACTTAAAGATTTAAAATCTAAAGTGGGCTATGAAAGAGGTGCAACAACTAGCCTTGCTATGAAAAAAGATTATGATGTAGTAATTGATGCCAGTGCCAAAGACCATGATTTTATAAAGGTATCAGCTGGTAAAGTCGGCCATAGTCTAAAAATAAAAGCAGAAGATTTAGCCAAGGCAAATGGGGCTAAATTTTTTGATGTTATCCAAAAATAATGGTAGAAATTAAAATAGATAAGGATTTTATAAAGTATTCCTTTTTAAATGATAGGTATAATAACAGGCTAAGGCTTTTAGTAACCCTATCCCCTATCTTTATAGCCTGCTTTGACAATGGATCCTATGAATTAGAATTTTTAAAAAACACTATAGAAAAGTCAACATATCCTTACGGGCTATATCCAAAGTTTTTTGAAGGTTTTGATAGGGATTCTTATTTTAAAGCTTATGAAAATAAAAAAGTCAATGAAGATATAATTTTAAATAAGGATGGGTATGTAGATTTTTATTTAAATCCTATGGATGAAAAGTATATAATTGCCCTTAAATCTTTATTAGATGGCTTAATTTTAGATGATAAGTCCAATAAATATTGGAATGACTACTTTAAAAATATTAGAAATGACATAGTTATAAATGGTAGAAGATCAATAATCGCCAACAGCATCCAAGGATTTTACTTAAATAAATATGTCCTTGTTTGGATGATGGACTTATGTGATTATATAAAGGAAAATAATCCTAAGCTTTATGAAGACATATTGCCAATGTATAATTTATCTAGTAATTTAAAAACCATAGCGGCTAGCAAAAAAATAAATAAGCAATAAAAAATCAGACAAGTTAATGTCTGATTTTTTTAGCTTATTAGTTTAATTCTGCTGAGTTTTCCCATAATCCGTGGATGTTGCAGTAGCTTAGGGCATAGATTGTACCTTTTTTGTCTGCTTTGATGTATCCAGTTGCACATGGGATTGTGTATAGGTCATCTTCACCGTGAGCTGTAAATTCAGATGAAGCAATTTCTACTGGGAATTGTGAATCTTCAGCTTGGAAGAATACTTTAATCCATGCAATGTGGTGTTCTAAAGTATTTGGGTGTTCGATTTCTGTTCCTACTGCAGCTCTGATTTTTACTTTGCCATTTTCTACACTTTCAAAATCAATTTCTGGAACGTGTTTTTCATTTGCCCAATCGCCAGTTTGTACTGTTTGTGTTAATAAAGTCATATGTACCTCCAAATATTTTTGATAAACTATTGTCTACTACCAATATAGCAGGTATTTAAAATAAAATCAATCTAAAAATCTAAATTTTCTAAACTTTTATTAAATTGTTCCCCTGTTTCCATATTTTTTATAGAAACTTCATTTTTAGAAGCCTCTTCTTCTCCAATAATCACTACATACTTAGCATTTATCTTATCGGCATAGTTTATTTTTTTCTTAAACTTACCTTCCTCTAGATAAATATCAGCTTTTTTACCCAAGGCTTTTAGTTTATACAACACATCTATAGCATAGAAATTAAATTCTTTGTCCATCGGCAAAATTAATAAGTCAGCTTTACTTGTTTTTTCTTCTTCCACAAGACCTAATTCTTGTAATTGATAAAATAATCTAGTTAGTCCAATAGACATACCTACACCTGGTAGGTTTTGTTTGGTAAAGTTGCTGGCTAGATTTTCATATCTACCACCTGAACAAACTGATCCGATTGATTCATAACCATCTATAAAAGTTTCATAAACTGTAGATGTATAGTAATCAAGACCACGAGTAATAGCAAGGTCAATTTTAATATTTTTATCTGCTACTCCAAATTTTACCATGTATTCATAAACAGTTTTTAACTCATCTAGACCTTCTAAGTATAAGTCATTACCAGCAAAATCAGTTAATTTTTCCAAAACTTTTTCATTATCTTCGCTTGCATTTATAAATTCTAAGGTCTTATTAGCCTTTTCTTCACCGATTAAATCTACTAGTAAATCCCTAGTTTTATCTAAGCCTATCTTATCTTTTTTATCAATAGTCCTTAAAACTTCAGTGCTATCTTCTATTTCGATAGAATTAAAAAATCCATTTAATAATTTTCTGTTGTTAATGTGAAAAGTAATATTTGGGAAATTTATCCTGTTAAAGGCTTCAAAAATTACTCTAGCAAGTAAAGCATCGTTATAAATTGATAGGCTATTGTTACCAATTATATCAATATCTGCCTGATAAAATTCCTTATATCTTCCCTTTTGGTTACGCTCACCACGGTAAACTTTTCCGATTTGATAGCGTTTAAAAGGAAAATTTAGTTCAGATAAGTGCTCTGAAACGTATCTTGCAAGGGGTACTGTTAGATCAAAACGCAGGCTCATATCCTTTGATTCACTTGCTATTTCAAAGATTTGCTTTTCTGTTTCTCCGCCACCCTTAGCAAATAAAATTTCATTTTTTTCTATAACTGGTGTGTCTATGGCTAAAAATCCATAATCTTTAAAAGTATCTTCAATTGTATTTTTCATCCTGTCAAAAACTGCTTGGCTATCTGGAAGTAATTCCATAACCCCTGCAATTGTTGAAGGTTTAATAATATCCATCTATTCACTCCTAGGCTTTTTTTCAATTATAACATAAATAATTGTTAGACTAAAGTTTCACCCTTTTCCCTACTAAAAAGTCCTATTACAAATAAAATTATAAAAGGCACTAGCCATGGAAAGCCATAGTCATAAAGTGGCATCCAGGAAATAATTTTCTCAAAACTTGCTCCTATATCAGGGTCGATAATTGATAAATACATGGTTATAGTTTGGATTAATGAGATTATTCCTGTCAGTCCTAGGATAAGTTTACGATAAGTTTTACCTAGGTTATAATTTAGTAAATTTAATATAATCATTATTAAAACTAGAGGATACACAAAGGTTAAAAGCGGCATGGTAAGATTTATTATCCCATCTACACCAACCATAGACAGTACAATTGAAGTAACTATTATAATAATTGCGGCGACGTTAAAACTTATCTTTCCATTAAAAATTTTGGTAAACATATCAGAAATAGAGCTTGTAAGGCCAACAGAGGTTGTAAAACAAGCTAATACAATAATTGCAGCTAAAATATATTTACCAAATGAGCCTAAAATAGACTTTGCTAGAACTATCAAAAGTTCTACCCTAGAATTTATCTTAGGATAGACTACTGTACTAGTAGCCCCTAAATATGTAAGTGATATGTAAACTAAGATAAGGCCTGTCGCTGCAACTAATATTACTTGTACAGTTTTTTTCTTAAGATCATTTTCATAACCCTTTTCAATCAAAGATTTTATTATTATAGGTGCAAAGACAATAGATGCTAAGGCATCCATAGTGTTGTAGCCTTCAACAACTGATTTTGTAAATATCTGTGACTTAGCTATTAAGCTTAGCTCGGGATGACCAATAGGATTTATAATTCCTGATATAATCATAAAAAATAAAACAATTAAAAGTAGTGGTGTTAAATATTTACCAATTACATCTATAACTTTATTATCAGTTAGTATAAATATTAAAGTAAGTCCAAAAAATAAGATGATAAATAAATTGTAGGAAATATTTATCCCAGAAGCTATGACAACTTCTCCACTAGTAGCCCCTGTACGAGGTATCGCTCCAAGAGGTCCAATAACTACTGAAATAATTAATAAAACAAGGTTTCCTAATTTATCTCCACCTATTTTTATAAATTCTTTTATGTCTCCATTTTTCTTAGCCATAGAATAAACTGCAACCGAGGCAAGGCCAACTCCAGTTAGGATAAAACCAATACTAGCAACTAACCAATGAGATCCATAGGTCCTGCCCAGAAAGGGTGGGAAAATTAAGTTGCCCGCTCCAAAAAATAAAGAAAATAGGGCAAATCCAATAAATAAAATGTTCAAAATAAAACTCCTGTATTTTTAAAATATTTATAATTATACTTATATTTTTATAATTATCTATCACCTAGACAAATAAAATTGATCCAGTATCAACTAGGTCACAACTTCCGGGGTATAAAAGCTTGATTTTAGATGCATTGGCTTCATTTTTTATAATTTCAAAGCTAGCTAATTTTTCAACATTGCCATTAAAAATTAAGGTATCATCAAAAAAACCACAAGTTCCACCTAAAAATCCATAGTCAAAGCCATCTAGAGGAATATTTTCTTGATTTAGCAGTATAACTTCAATCTTATCTTTTAAGGCCTTATAAATTCCATAATCAGCAGTTAAAATCTTATCCCCCATAGGAACAACTGAACACCTGGTGTAACCTTGGTTTACGAAAATATGTTGGTAAGCACTATTCTTCATAAAATTATCTATGCTTTTTTCAGTAAAATCATTGTGGATATAAAAATCAGATCCTTTATAAACATTATAAATGGCATCATAAGGGTATTTCCCATTTACTCTATCCCCTGGGATTAAATTTTTATCACTAATCTTATTTCGGTAATAATCTATAACACTAGTATCGACTAATATATTATCTTCACTTAAAGCAAAGATTGACAAATCAGGGTGGTCAGCTATTCTTAAATCTAGGTTTGGATTATCAATTGTTTCTATAAACTCTAACTTATTATCATTTAAAAACTTTTTAAACTCTTCAGTAGATTTATGGCTAATTATTAACATAAAACTCCTCAATAAAAAAACTCTCATTACATAAAATGAGAGTTTGTATTTGGAGGCGCCACCCAGATTTGAACTGGGGGTAAAGGTGTTGCAGACCTCTGCCTTACCACTTGGCTATGGCGCCACATATAAGCCTTCTCTTTGTTAGAGGATTTGCTATTAAAAATAATGTACCTCATCCAAAGACTAAGACAATATTATTTAAAATAAAAACAACCAAGAAACGAGCAATAATCTCCACTTTGAGAACAACTAACGCCACCTGGTATTTTCAATTCATTTGATATTTTAGTAAAATATCAAGCGCTTTTAGCGCATTTATGGAGCGGATGACGAGATTCGAACTCGCGACCCTCGCCTTGGCAAGGCGATGCTCTACCACTGAGCCACATCCGCATTTACCTTTACATTATACAACTAATAAAAATATTTGTAAAGTTTTTCTTACTTAAACTTTACTATAATTTTATACTTAAATTGAATTACTAATACATTTTAAACTTTTCACTTAAATTTGTCAAATATTATATCTTGAAATTTGACTTTATTATTATACAGTATACTAGATAAATATTAATAGAAAAAGAGGATTTTATGTTTACATTTGATAATGTTAGATACAAGGACATCCTAGTTATTGACAAGTTAAAAATTGATCTTGGCAAGGTAACTTGTATTACAGGGCCCAGCGGGTCTGGTAAGTCTACATTTCTTAGACTTATTAATAAATTAATATCTCCTGACAGCGGCGTAATAGCCCTAGATGGAGAAAATATTGCTAATATTGACTCAGTTACATATAGGAGAAGGGTGCCTATGCTTTCCCAAAGTCCTGTAACTTTTCCTGGAACTATAAGAGATAATTTACTTATAGGTAGAAAATTTCAAGGTAAAGATTCTTTAAATGATGATAAATTGTTAAAGGCTTTAAAGGCTGTTAGTCTTAAAGAGCCATTAGATAAGAATATAGAAAATTTATCTGGTGGTGAGCAACAAAGAGTTTCTATAGCTCGCCTTATGCTTTTAGATAGTGAAATATATCTTTTAGATGAGCCTTCCTCTGCCCTTGATGATATAACTGAAGATTTCGTTATAAAATCTATGGTCGATATGGCAAGAGATGAAAATAAAACAATAATTTATGTCACACACTCAAACTCTATGGCTAAAAAATATAGTGATAGGGTTATAAATATAGTTGATGGGAGGGTTATCAATGGATAAGTCAGTTATAGATTTAAGTACCAACCAGATGCTACTTACCTATGTTTTTGTAATCCTAGCTATGATTATCACTTCTTTAAACGGATTAAACCGTAACAAGGAATTTATCATAGGTACTATCAGAATGACAGCCCAGCTATTTTTGGCAGGATTTGTTCTAGTTTATATTTTTGATAGCTCATCCCTAGTTTTATCAATACTTATGATTTTACTTATGGAATTTTTCGCAGTATTTAACATTGTATCATCAAAAAAGGGTCAATTATCTAGGGGTATGATTGGTGCAATAAGTATATCGCTTTTAATAGGCTCAATATTTACACTAATATTTTTCTTAGTTGTCGTGGTAAGGCCAACTCCTATCTATGACCCTCAATATTTAATTCCTCTTGGTGGAATGATTATAGGAAATTCTATGACAGGTATAAATCTTGCTTTAAATCAAGTTTTAAAATCAATTGATACAAATAGAGTAAATATAGAGGGATCTTTAATGCTTGGAGCGACACCAAGAATGGCCATGGATAAAATTATTCAGGATGCCTTTGATACTGCCATTACTCCAAGTTTGAATAATATAAAAAATATGGGAATTATCAACCTGCCTGGTATGATGACCGGTCAAATCTTAGGTGGTGTATCACCATTAATTGCAATAAAATATCAAATTGCAATCATGACTGCGATTTTAAGTTCGGTAACCATTTGCGTATTTTTCTTCCTACGCTTAGGCTATAAGAAATTCTTTAACGAACAAGGGCAGTTAATTAGAAATAACGAATAAACAATAAAAGAGCACCTATTGGGTGCTCTTTTTATGTAAGTCATAGGGTTGCGAAATTCTTTGTCCTTACATTATATGTATATCCTAAACTTATAGAATTAAGTAAATTTTTGGTAAAGCTTTAATAAAAGTTATGTAAAAAATCGCCCACTTTTGTGAGCGATTTTTTAATCTAATTCTAAAGCACCGGTATATAATTGATAGTAAGTGCCACCCTTTTTGATTAATTCATCGTGGTTGCCTCGTTCTATTATCCTACCTTGCTCCATAACCATAATTACATCTGCATTTTGGATAGTAGATAGCCTGTGAGCTATAACTATAGAAGTAGAACCTTGCATTAGTTTATCCATAGCCTTTGTAACTTTTATTTCTGTTGTTGTATCAATTGAGCTTGTAGCTTCATCCAAGATAAGCATTGGTGGATTTGCTATTGCTGCTCTTGAAATAGATATTAATTGGTTTTGTCCATCTGAAAGTGATGACCCATCTCCATTTATTTCTGTTTCATAAGCTTCTGGCAGTCTATTTATAAAGCCATTTGCTCCAGCAAGATTGGCTGCATTTATAATTTCATCTTCACTAGCATCTAGTTTTCCATAGCTGATATTATCACTAACACTTTCTGTAAATAAGTTTACATCTTGCAGTACCATACCAAATGCTTTTCTTAAGTGGTCTTTTTTGATATCTCTAGTATCTATACCATCGATTTTTATAGATCCACTGTCAATTTCATAAAATCTTGTTATTACATTAGTTACAGTCGTTTTTCCTGCACCAGTTGAGCCTACTAAGGCTATTTTTTCACCTGGATTTGCATAAAATGTTACATCTTTTAGGATTTTATCCTTACCATTATAAGAAAAATCTACGTGCTCAAAGTCTATTCTACCTTCTAGTTGTTTATAAACTGGCTTACCATCTTCTTCCCATTTCCATGAATAGCATCTTTCACCAGTACACTCGATTGCATTACCATCTTCATCTATCCTAGCATTTATAAGTTCAATGTATCCAGTATCTTTTTCTATAGGCATATCTATTATTTCAAATATACGGCTAGCCCCTGCCATAGCAGAAAATACTGCGTTTGCTTGTTGTGAAATATTTGAAATAGGTCCTTGTAATTGGCGAGCAGTTGTTAGGAATGTTGCAAGTATACCAACTGTCATTGATCCATTTATAGTTAAAACTACACCCGTTACTGCAAGGATTGCATACATAATATTTATTGAGTTTACTAAAAATGGCATCATCTTACCAGCATTTATTAAGGCTTCTGACATAGATGATCTTAAGTTTTCTGATTTTTGGTCAAATTGCTCTATAATGTCACTTTCTTTATTAAAGACTTTTATAACTTTTTGACCAGATAGCATCTCCTCATCAAAACCATGTAGGATTGATACATTTTTTTGAGACTCTCTAAATAGTCTACCAGTTTTACTTACGATATTTTTTAAAACAAAAACCATAATCACTAGTCCTGCAAACATAACAAGGGTAAGCAGTGGCGATAGGCTTATCATTACAACTATAGTACCAATTATCATTAAAACTGATCTAATTAAAGTTGGTAGGGTTGATGATAGAGATTGAGAAAGTGTGTCAGTATCATTGGTAAACCTACTCATTATTTGACCGTGTTGGTTGGTGTCAAAAAAGTTTATAGGCATTTTTTGGATTTTAATAAATAAATCATTCCTAAGATTTTTTATTGATCTTTGTCCTATACGAATCATCAATCTAATATAAATGAAGGTTGTGATTATAGATACTACATATACGAAAGCCATCTTGATGACTGCTGATTGTAATCCGCTTATATCACCTTTTAAAATATAGTTATCTATGATAGGTTGCATCATTGAAATACCCCATACTTGAGTGATGGATGAAGCTATTACACATATAAATACAACTACCATTTGCCATTTATTATCGAAAAGATATGCAAAAAGTTTTTTTAGGGAAGCCCAGTCTAGATTACGTGATTTTTTATCAGTAGAAATTTTTACTTCTTCTGTTTTTACTTCAGCTTTTTTATTACTCATCTTCCCCTCCTTTTTGTTGGATATCATAGGTCATTCTATATATTTCATTTCTTTCATATAGTTCTTCTGCTGTACCTATATCAGATATTTCTCCATTATCCATAACAATTATTCTATCAGCCTTTTCAAATGAGGATAGTCTTTGAGAAATGATTATTTGAGTCATGTCCTTATCTAACCTATTAAAACCTTCTAATAGTTTGGATTCTGTTTTGGTATCAACCGCACTAGTTGAGTTATCCAAAATTAATATTTTTGGCTTTTTAAGTAGGGATCTTGCAATGGTTAGTCTTTGTTTTTGACCACCCGATACTCCTGTACCTCCTTGACCAAGTTCTGATTCATACTCATCGCTTCTTTCTCTTACAAATTCGTCAGCTTGGGCAATTTTTGCCATGGCTACTACTTCATCAAAACTTGCATCAGCATCTCCCCATTTTAAGTTGTCGATAATTGTACCAGAAAATAGGGTATTTTTTTGTAAAACTATAGATACATTATCTCTTAAAGTCTTTAAATCATAGTCTTTTATGTCATGGCCGCCCACTCTTAAGCTACCTTCTGTAATATCATAAAGTCTTGGTATTAATTGAACAAGGGTTGATTTTGCTGAACCAGTTGGTCCAAGTATGCCTATTACCTCACCAGATTTTATGTGTAAGTCTACATTTTTAAGCTGGTAAGCATCAGAGTCTTCTTCGTACTTAAAGCTTACATTATCAAAATCAATTGATCCATCTTCTAAGCCAAGCCCTTCTACTTTATCACTATTGTCCATAGAAATTTCTCTTGTCAGTACTTCTTTTACACGGGTAACTGAAGGAGAGGCTGTCATTAGCATAGTAATTACCATTGATAAACCAATAAGTGATCCTAAAAGCATCATGGCATACATATTAAAAGAAACAAGGTCACCTACACCTAGATTTCCATTTATTATTTCAATCCCACCAAACCATGTTAGAGCAACAAAGGCCGCATAAAGGATGGCATTTGCAGTTGGGAAAACATAAGAAACTGCTCCCTCAGAACTATCTGCTAAATTGAACATTTCTTCATTTGCACCAGCAAATTTATCTATCTCATATTTTTTTCTAACAAAGGCTTTTACAACCCTCATGTTATTTAAGTTTTCTTCTATAATTAGGTTTAGCTTATCATATTGCTTACGAGTTTGCCTAAATTTTGGAATAGCCCTTGATGTAATTGATAGCAATATAATTACTAAAATAGGCATCAAAACTAAAAATATGATAGATAATTTTGAGCTAGTATTAAAGGCTAGTATAAAGGAAACTACTGCCATAACTATTGTTTTTATAACAAATCTTGTTGTCATAAAGGTTGATTGGGATAGGGACTGCATGTCAGTTGTAAGTCTTGTTAAAAGTGATGGCACCCCAAAATATTCAAAGTCCTCAAAGGCAAAATCTTGAATTTTTCTAAATTGAGCCTTTCTTACATTATTTGAAAGTCCTGTAGATGTAATCCCTGCATTTTGTGAAGCTTTTATACCTGTAAACATAGAAAGTAGGGATAAAACTACTATGATTGCTCCATATTTTAAAGCTTGGCTTGGGTCTTTTTGATAGATTACTTCATTTAAAATAACCCCCATTACAGCAGGTATCAAAAGTTCAAAAATAGTTTCTAATACTGTCATAACCATAGAAATGATTCTATTTTTGCTGTATTGGTTTAAATATTGCTTTATATATGAAAAAGCTTCATTAAACTCTCTTAAACTTTTCATATGACCTCCTCATTCATATTTTCTTCTATAACTCTTATTATTTGATTTAGGTTTTCTTCTATAGATTTTATCTGCTCCTCGCCTAGCTGGTCATAAATTTTGTTATTAGAAAAGCTTAAAGACCTATTTATATTTGCTACTTCTTGCTCTCCCTTATCAGTTAAAACTAATGTCTTAACTCTCTTGTCACTCTCAAGTGCTCTCATATAAATTAGGTCATTGTCTTTTAAATTCATTATTATGCTATTTACTGTTTGCTTAGGCATTTGTAGGATGTTAACTAAATCTTTTTGCGTTAAATCATCAATCTTATCTATGTGAAATAAGATTATAGACTCTAGGTTATTTAGACCAAAAGCCTCCAGTCTTTGCTTATTAAGGCCATTTAGCTTCCTTAGCAAGGAAAAAATATTAAAAATTTCGTCTGATTTTTCGTCCAATTTTAGACCTCCTCATAAATACTATTATAGTATAGTCTATAAACGGACTTTGTCAAGTGAACTTTTGCAATTAAATTGTATAGTATTATGGTTAAAAGGAGTAAAAATGATTGAATATTTAGAAAAACAAAATGTTGATAAAAATCTTATAAAACAAGTTGAAATATATAGAGAAAAAAATGGATTATTTGATGATCCACGTGTTACAAAACCAGAATTTAACTATTATGGAAAGGAAGTTTTAGAACAAGCTATATCTGCAATCCTAGCTGGCAAAAATATTTTGCTAACTGGTGCAAAGGCTACAGGTAAAAACGTACTTGCCTCAAACCTATCCTACCTATTTGCAAGACCTTCATGGAATGTTTCTTTTCATGTAAATACTGATTTTAATTCATTAATCGGTGCTGATACATTTAAAGATGGGGAAGTTTCATTTAGAAGAGGGCCTATCTATGAAGCAGCAACTAAAGGTGGTTTTGCAGTCCTAGATGAGATAAATATGGCCAAAAACGAAGCAATTTCAGTTTTACATGCAACTCTTGACCACAGAAGAATAATTGACCTACCTGGCTATGAAAAAATAAACCTAGATCCTAATACTAGATTTATAGCAACCATGAACTACGGTTATGTGGGTACTCGTGAAGTAAACGAAGCCCTAGCATCTAGATTTATGATTATAAATATGCCAAATATCACTCGAGAAAACTTAGACCAATTATTAAAAGATACCTTCCCAAAACTAAAAGATAAATATAGAGATGCCTTTTTAGATATGTTTATTTCTCTGCAATTTAAAAGCGAAAATAATGAAATATCTACAAAATCTGTAGACTTACGTGGGCTTATTTCTTCTATCGAAACTATGGAGGTAGGATTAAATCCATACGAAGCAATTTTAATGGGTATTGCCAACAAGTCCTTTGACGAATTTGAAAGACAAATTGTAATAGATACTATAAAAACAAAGGTTCCACCAGTTAGCAAGGAGAGCGTTTTTAATGACTGAGTCTCTTGATAAAATCCGTGAATATAATATTATTTGGGATTTTGCAGACAATTATAGGTTTACACCAAGTAAATCCTACCCTATGGATGAAGTTTATAAAAACATCATCTATGGATTTACCTACAAGACCTTTGATACAAAAATACTAAACTCGTTTTTTGCTTATCTAAGAAGTGAAAATCCTTTTTATGAGGAGTTTAAGTATATAACAAACCTATTGATAGAAGATATATCTTTTAAACAGCTTAATAATGAAAACTTAGTTATAGATGACCTACAAAAAGAATACGCTAGAAAAAAATTAACTAAATACCGCTACCACGAGCCAGATAATCTTATCGAACAAATGGAAAAAGCTTACTATGGCAAGGTTTTAAATAAACCCATAGTTGAAGGACCAGTATTTAGGTCTATCTACGAAGCAATTTTTAAAATAAATACAAAAGATACCAACGTTTTAATAGATCAATTAAACGATGTTTTCAAAACTTATTTTAATTTTGAAAGGGCCAAGGAAGAAGAAGAACTATTTGAAAAAATGGTTGAGGAGAATAAACCCCAAGAGTTTAAATCAGAGGATGATGATAGTCCAAAAGAATATAGTGATGAAAATATCGACGAGCAGTTTGGGATTGGAGCAGCAGAGTTTACTGGTCTAATTTACTATGAAGATAGAAAAGAAGATTTAAATAAAAACTTGATGTTTATGAATTCTTCCCAGGATGACTACCATTCTTCAAGCGAATTTATAGAAGACTTTTTCGGAAAACCCATCCTTCCTTTAGGTCAGATAGAAAAAATCGAAAAAGAAGTTGCTACTGGTATCCATAGCAACAAAAAACTTTACTTTACCAAGGGTGAGTACAGTCAAAAACCAAACGCTAGATTTTATAAGGAAAATAGAAACGAACAATTTCAAAGAAACAAAAGATATATAGAAAGTAACTTTGCTATAAACCATAGGAATATAAATGAGCTATCATTAGCTATAAAAAATTCATTAGCCACCTTTGAAGATTATGTAGATGTTACTAAAAACTACGGAGTCATCGACTCAGCAAAGGTATGGCGAGCTCCGATAGTCCATGACTATGATGTATTTTTAAACCAAGAAAATGATGAAGTAACTAAATTTAAAGTTGATTTAATTTTAGATGCATCAGCCAGCCAGATCGAGCGCCAGCATATAGTGGCAAACCAAGCTTATATCATAGCCAAGGCCATGGATGAAGTAGGTATACCTATAAGAGTTACCAGCTTCTCTACCCTCCGCGATCATACAATTTTTAATGTTTTTCGTGATTATAATGAAAAAAATAAAAATACTGAAATTTATAATTTTTTTGCAGCAGGATCTAATAGAGATGGTTTAGCCTTTAAGACCCTCCACCACCTAATCGATTCTAATGAAGATGTCCGTCATTTAGTAATAGTTCTATCAGATGGAAAGCCAAATGATGAAAGGACCAATATAAATACAGTAAAGGTAAAAGATAAAGACCAGTATAAAGGACAAACTGCTATAGATGATACAGCCTTTGAGATAAGAAATTTAAGAAATGATAACGTTTCTGTTTTGGGTGTATTTACTGGTGAAGATGAAGATGTAGAAAATGCAAAACTAATCTATAATAGAGACTTTGTAAGAATAACTAATCTAGAAAACTTTAGCAAAGTCGTTTCAATCTTTATGAAAAACCAAATATTAAATTAAAAAAGCAGCAGGTCTTTTATACCTACTGCTTATTTTTTTGCCTAGCTGATCTTCTAGGATCTTTTCTTTTATTAAATTCTCCAAGAGTTGCACCCTTTTGGTTTGGAGCTTGGATATGTTTTTTTGCTTTTCTTTTTCTAAATACCTTATGATAGATTATATTTACGAGATTCATAACTTCCGGTATTCTTGCAATCAGAATTAAAAATCCATATACCAAGACTGCTAGTATGATTGCTATAAATAAGGCTAAGATATGTGGCATCTTGCCACTAGTTAATTTATAAACCCCACTTGCAGTTATCGCCATTAAAGTTGTTGCTATTGAGATTTTAATTATTGACATAAGGGCAGTTTTAAATTTAAAAGACCCAAAGTTATCTCTAAATTTATAAATCATTAGTATAGACCCAACTATAGTAGAAACTACTGTTGAAAGTGCTAGACCATTTATCCCAAAAAAGTTTATTAAAATTATATTAAAAATTATATTGATAATTTGTTGAATAACTACAATTATTACTGGAGTTTTAGAATCTCCTACTGCATAAAATCCACGATCTACTACATCTGATATTGATTGGAAAATAATAAATGGTGCATAGGAAGATAATAAACTAGCTACAATAGCAGTATCCTCTGGAGTAAAGGCATTTCTTTCAAAAACTAGCTCTATAATAGGTAGGGATAGAACTGCCATCCCAATTGTTGCTGGTACTACAAGTAAAAGAGTAGTAACAACTGATGAACTAATTGTCTTTTTCATAGCATTTATCTTACCTGATTGACCAAGCTCTGCGATTTTTGGAAAAAGTGCAGTTGTAACTGATACTGTAATAACACCTGTTATTAAGGTAAGCATGGTTTTTGCATAAAATAATTTAGAAATAGAAGCCTTTCCAAAATAAGCTGATGCCATAGAGTTATCTACTATTATAGAAATCTCACCAGCTGCAGATGATACTATAACTGGAATTGCTATAACCATTAATTGTCTAACGTATTTATTAGAAAAGTCTATAACCCTATCATGGTGGTAGCCTGCTTTTCTAGTTGCCCTTGGAAATAGAATATATTGTAAAACATTTCCCAAAAGAGCCCCTATAATTAGCAAGTAAACATTACCAGTTTTTCCTGTAAGAACTGTAAAGATAATTATTACGATATTCATAATTATCCCAGTAATAGCAGGGTTGAAGAAATCTCCCTTTATATTTAAATAGCCTCTAAATACTGCAGAATAAAGGTAAGCATACACAGCAAACATCATTATTCTAGTATAACTTGCAGCTAGATCTAACCACTCTCCATCTAAGTCTGGAGAAAGTATTTTCGAAAATGGTTTTGCAAAAATAAGACCAAATATAAGGGCGACAGTTGCAAAAACCATCAAGATATTAAAAATATTTGAGGTAAACTTCTCAGCAGAAGCCTCACCTTCTTCGTTTTTCGCTCTATTATAGATGGGGATAAATCCTGAAATAATTCCAACAGCTACAAAGTTTGCAATAACTACCGGCAGGGTATTTGCAGTTGTATAGATTGATTTTAGTTCACCCGCTCCTATATAGTTTGCCATAACCGCTTCTCTAATAAATCCAAAGATTTTTGAGATGATGGTTATAAACATGAGCATAAATGTCGTTTGACCCATAATAACCTCTCTTATTATTTCATTTACTTATTATATCTATAAAGAAAAGTAAATACAACTACAAGTGGATAATCTTATCTTGCTTTATAGAAAAAAGTTTAAAATCTTCCGGATGATGAGTGACAATTATTATAGACTTTTCTTTAAATCTCTCATTTAAAAGATTAGCTATATCTTTTTTACTAGCCATATCTATCCCGGTAAAAGGCTCATCCATGATTAAAATATCACCAGCAAATAAATAAGCACGAGCTAGGGCAACTTTTCTTTGCATGCCTCCACTTAATAAAGCTATCTTTTTATCTATATCATAAATTCCAAATTTATTGAGGACTTCTTTGGCTAAAGTATCATCATTAGTTATCAACCTTAGATTATCTAGAGATGATATCTCACCAATCAGTCTATTTTCTTGAAAGACTACTGAAACCTTAGAAAAATTTTTATTAATAGTGCCAGAATCTGGTTTTTCTAGATTCAAGATTAAATTTAATATAGTAGTTTTCCCTATACCAGATTTGCCAAAAATCCCCATATTTTCTCCGTCTGCTAGATAAAAAGAAAATTCATCAAGGATTTTTTTGTTGTAGGACTTAGATACTTTTATAAACTCAATCATGGCTTACTCCCAAAAATTTTTTAAGTAACTTTTCAAAAAGGGATGACACTAATAAAATTGCTAAAGTCCATGCAAAAAGACTTGGCATATCTAAATATACTTTTGCATTATAAAGGTTATTACCTATGGAGTTTTGTGGTAGACCTATAACTTCTGCAGCTATACCCGCCTTAAAAACCAAGCCTGAGATACTTATAATGGAAGAATATAAAAAAGGTTTTATCTTTACCCTATAAATATATCTTATTTTCTTTTGCTCCGGCACCTGGTAGATATCAGCCATTTCTAAAATGTTCTTACTAATATTAACTAAACCATCATATACATTTTGAAAAATTAGGGGCATGGCCATAATAAAACTTACATATATGGAAAGATAGATTTTGTTGGCCCAAAATAATAAAAATATAACAATGCTAGCAAGGGGCACTGACCTAAAAATACGGATAAGAGGACTAATAAATTCATGAAATAATGTAGATTTATAGGCGAAATAAGCAAATACTGTTCCTATTATAATAGATAATATAAATCCTCCTATTATCTTGCTTGTAGAGGCAAATATTGCCTTGTAAAAATCAATTTGGCCTAGTAGATATATAAATTTTTTAAATACAATAAGAGGAGATGGTAATAGTATCTCCTCTTTAATAAATCCAGCCATAATTTGCCAAATCAATATCCAAATTATCGCTATAAAAATTTTTCTTAACCTATTTTGTGTAGTAGAAGTCATCTGCTGGTAAGGATCCTCCTACTAATTGGGGATTACTTTGATATAATTGGTCAAGGTAGCTTTCTACCATGATTTTCATCTCATCTCCATCAATATATTTTAAAGCAAGCTTTGGTAGAGCTTTTTTTGCAACTTCCTCTGGCATAATATCGTACTTTCCAAGAAGGGCTGCAGTAGCATCTATATTGGTATTTGCTTTATCAATTGATTGTTCATAATTTTCTAATAAAAGTGGTACATCTATTTCATCTAAATATTCACTTCTAGCTACTAAAACTGCAGATATGAGTGGGCTTGATGTAGCTTCTTCATAAAGTTTATTGACATCTAAGGCAACTTTTGCATTTTCATTTTTCATCAATACATTTGTTACCATTGGTTCTGGCAAAAGAGCAACTTTTGCTTCTCCTGCTATCATTTTTTGTGCTACTTCGCTAGCTTCTGCTAGATATTCTATATTTACATCGCTTTCATTAAAGCCAGCGTTTTTAATAACTTCATTTATAGCAAGATCTGGGGTTGCACCCTTACCTGAGGTATAAATAGTTTCCCCACTATTTACTAAATCTTCTATAGAATTTATACCTAAATCACCATTTTCAACCAAATATAAAACACCAAGGTTATTTATAGCTAAAATTTTTATTTTACCTTCTGTTTTATTATAAACAGTAGCAGCTAGATTTGGTGGGATGATTGCCATGTCAGCTTCTCCAGAGACCAATTGTGGGATTACAGCATCTGGCGCCCCCTCTACTGACTCATTAAAAATAAAGTTTGAGTCATCATTTTTTGAGCTGTCTAGCATATTTATTGCCCCAGCACTCGTAGGACCCTTTAGCATAGCAATATTTGCTTGGTAAGTAGATTCGTTTTTGTCAGCATCTACTTCGGCTTGATTTTCTTCTGGTTTTTCACTTTGGGTTTCTTCTGCTTGTTCTACTGCTTTTTTATTATTTTCTTCATTAGTTGTATTACTAGAACATCCTACTAACCCGAGGGCTAATAGGATGATTAGTGACTTAGATTTAAATTTCATTAATTGATTTCCTTAATTTTATTTTAATAAATCATCATTTGGTCTATCTTCAGCTGGGATATGGACATTATCAGCTGGAGATTTAAAGTCAGATGCTTTGGAAAATGCTTTAACAGCCTTAGCTGTTTTGTTATCTGCAATTACTACTCCTGGTCCACCAACGCATCCGCCTTGGCAAGCCATTCCTTCTATTAATTTGCCGTCCATACGACCAAGTTTTGCCATCTGTGCAAGTTTTACGCAGTTAGCAAGTCCTTCTGCAGCTTCTACATCTACTTCTAGACCTGGTCTTATCTCTTGAGCACGTTTTACAACTGCTTCTGCAACTCCACCGCCTACTGCATAGTATCTACCTGTTTCTGATGCATCCATCATAACTTCATCTACTTCGATTTCTGATGGTTCTATACCTTTTGCAAGGAACATTCCTAAAAGCTCTTCATAGGTAATTACAAAGTCTATTATTTCTGCTACTTCTGGTTCTAGGGCTTCTAGTTTTTTAGAAATACATGGTCCTATAAAGGTTATTTCACAATTTGGATCTTTCTTTTTAAGTTGTAAACCTGTATATATCATTGGTGTAGATGATTCTGAAATGTATTCATTTATATCTGGGAATTTCTTTCTTACCATCATCTTCCATGAGAAGCAGCAAGATGTTCCCATAAATGGAAACTCGCCTGTTGGTACTTTTTCTAAGTACTCATGAGCCTCATTCATTGTTGTAAGGTCAGCACCTAAACCTACCTCTATAACTTCATCAAAACCTAATTGTTTGATAGCTTCTCTAGTTTGTTCTGGGCTTACATCTGGTCCAAATTGGCCTACAAATGATGGAGCAACTATAGCATAAGTTTTCTTTTCTGATTGGATAGATTTTACTAGTTGGTAAATTTCAGATTTATCAGAGATTGCTCCAAATGGGCAGGTACTTATACATTTACCGCATGCTACACATGCATCAGCATCTATTTCTGCACGGCCTAGTTCATCTGAGTGGATAGCATTTACACCACAACTAGCCGCACATGGTCTTTTTTGGTGGTTAATAGCATTGTAAGGGCAAGCTTCAACACATTTACCACACTTTATACACTTATCTTGGTCAATTACTGATCCATCTTTGGTAAAAGTAACTGCATTTTTTGGACAAACATTTACACATGGGTGCCCAATACACGCCATACATTGGTCTGTTACAGTTACTTTATTTTCTGGACATGATTGGCAAGCTATTTTTATTACGCTTACTAAAGGTGGATTGTAAATTCTGTGGCTTACATCCATTTTGTCAAGACCTTCTGTTATAGCATCAGTTTTATCTGCTGTTCTTGCATCAAGGCCGATACCCATTCTAAGTCTTTCACCCATTACTGCTCTATCTAGGAAAATATTTTCTCTATATTGAGCTTCTTCTCCTGGTAGTATGTCGTATACTTCTAGGCCTATATCTGTGATTGGTCTGTTTTCATAAGCAATTTTTGCTATATGCTCAAAGGCCATTCTTCTTATGTTTAATATGTCTATGTATGTTTCTTTCATCTATTTGACCTCATTATTAAATTGGTATTGGTTATATATATTTTCCATAAGCTCTTCTGGCTTAATTTTTTCATAATATGTATCATCAACTTTAGCTAATGGAACACTGTTTTCAGAATCTTCTACATCATCCATTATGTTTGTAAAGTCTACGTCTAATTCTGGTTTTGTATCTATTTTTTCGAAAGCATAAGCTTTTAGTAACTCACTTTTTACTTCATGAACTGAATCTAGTAAAAACTCACTACCTGCTGCGGTGCATCTTGCACACGAACAAATTACAACTTTCATATGACCTCCTTATTGGTTATACATAAATTATAACAAAGAAAAAGCTTATAAGCAATGATAAAATATTATCACTACTTATAAACTATCTTTTCGGTCAAACTCTAATGGAATTTCAATAATAAACTTAGTTCCCTCTCCTAGCTTTGACTCAACTTTTATATCGTAGTCCAGATAATTTATTATATGTTTTACAATTGAAAGACCAAGACCTGTTGATTTTTGATTTCTTTTTCTAGACTTATCTACTACATAAAATCTTTCAAAGATTCTTTTAATATCAGCAGAGGCTATACCTATACCGCTATCTTTTATGCTTAGAAAGTAAGTATTTTCTTCGACCATATAAGAAAATTCGATAGACCCACCTATTTTGTTATATTTTATGGCATTTTCGTAAATATTTGATATTAAATCATAAAACAATGACTTTGAAGTTTTAATTTTATAAGGTTTTATATTATTTACTACTGTTATATTTTTATTATCAGTTAGTCTTTGGTATTTCTCAATACTTGCACTAATAACTTCATTAATATCTACTTCTATGTAGTTCTTATCAAAATTATTTTCATCAAGTCTAGATATTTTCAATATATCATCTATTATCTCTAGCAACCTATTGCCTTCTTTATAAATTATTTCTGCAAATTTTACTACATCATCTTGCTTGGCTATACCTGTTGCAATCAGTTCTGCATAACCGTTTATAGATGTTAGAGGGCTTTTTAGTTCGTGGGTTACATTTGCAGAAAACTCCCTACGCATTTGCTCAGCACGTACATCTTCAGAATTGTCCACTATAATCATAGCATAGGCTTTTTTATCACTAGTGCTTAGGGGATCTATAAATACTCTTAAATAATAGCCATTTATTCTAATATCAAGGTTCTTGCTACGTTTTAAAATAGATGCTTCTTTTAGGGCTAGGCTATATTCTTTATTATCTATTAGATTGCTAATGTGAGCATCTTTTTTAACTCCCAAATAATTTTGAGCAGAAGCATTCATAAGCTCTACATTGCCATCTCCATCAAAAAGGATAAAACCTTCTTTCATGTTGCTAGTTATATTTGTAAATTCTAATAACCTAGCTTTTAATTCATTTCTTTGCTTACCAGCTTTTTCTATCTCATCTACATAGCCTTTAAGGTAGGGGCTAATTTCATCGTAATTATTGTCCCTTAGAATATTACTATAATTATCAAAATTTATTTTTTTTAGATATTCATCTAATTTTTTATCGACATATCTATTTACTATGATATTTATTAAAAATGCCAAAGCAATATGAAATAACAGTAAATAAATATTTATATAAAACCATATATCGTTTTTATTAGCAATTAGCAATATATTTTTAGCCTTAGCCCCATAAACTTCTTGGTCTTGTGAGGCTCTAAAAAAATTTTTGCTAGATCCCACATCCTCACTTTCAAAATTTTTGATTTTGAAATTACTAGTGTTTATCTTATCTGGATTATATAAAATCTCATTTTTATCTGTTAAATAAACTAGGGATAAGTTTTTATGGTTATTATTAAATTTTTCTAGGGTATCTATGAAATCGGCATCTTCTTCCTTCATTAAAAGAAAGCTCAAAGAATTTTTTGCAAAATCACTTTGAGCTTTGTCATTTATCCTGTAAGAAATACTATTGCTAACTAAAAAAGTTAGGGCTATTATCCGATAGGCCAGCCTTTTCACAGATTTTTCTGCAAGTTTTTTCATATTTCTCCAAACTTATAACCTAAGTTTCTAACTGTTTTTATATGGCGACCTTCTGAAAGAAGCTTGTTACGAAGGGATGCTATGTGTACATCCACAGTCCTTGTTTCGCCTTCATAATCATAGCCCCATATTTTTAATAGAAAGTCCTCACGAGTTATGACATTGCCTATATTGTTCATAAATAATAAAAGCATTTCAAATTCTTTAAAGGTCAAATCTATTGGTTTGCCATCTACTTTTACTGTTCTTTTTTTTGTATTTATAGAGATATTTTTATAATTTATGTGGTCGCTGTCTTTTTTTACTGATCTTCTAAGGACTGCCTTAACTCTTGAGATAAGTTCTAAGATAGAAAACGGTTTGGTAATGTAATCATCTGCCCCAGACTCTAAACCTAAGACCTTATCAAATTCATCTGTCCTTGCTGTTAGAAGTATTACTGGTATATCAGAAAATTCCCTTATTTCCTTTAAAATTTCTATCCCATCTTTTTCTGGCAGCATTATATCTAGTATTAAAAGCTGACCACCCTTTTGTTTTATGGTATTTACTATATCAAGTCCATCTTCAAAGCTGGTGACCTGATAGCCTTTTTCAGTTAAAGCATAGTCTACTAAATTTCTTATAGACTTATCATCTTCAACTACATAAATCATATTTAAAGCCTCGTAGCTAAATCGCCGACTCTTGCTAAGCGATCGCCTAGTCTTTCAAAATATTTATATAATAAAACTTTTTCTGATAGCTCAATAGCACCTATGCTATTATTTTTATTTAAATCTGCAATATAATTAACAGCCTCTACAAATAGCTTATTATTAACTTCATCATCTTCGATAGTTTTTAGACCTAGGTCATTGTCATTGTTGATAAAGCTATTTATACTATCACTAGCCATTTGTTTTTGATTTGCTATAAATCTTTTTACTAGGTCAATTTCTTCATCTGTAAGAGGATATTCTATCATTATCATTGAAGCTTGGGCTAGGTGGCTAGCTATTCTTTTATAAGTAGAAGCAAGCTTTATAGACATTTGTAAAAATCTTAAGTCTTTTGCAACCGGTTGTTGTAGAGCAAGAAGCTCAAAACAAAATCTTTCAACATCAGCTGCATTACGTCTTATATCATCATTTAGTTCGATTATTTCTTCTAGATTTCTATTATTTTTATTTTCTAAAAATAAATCAATTTTATCATAACAAAGAATAACAAGCTCCATTAGCTCGTTACTCATGTTTCTGATAGAACCTAGGTCCTGTCTATATCTTGTTCTCATATTAACCAAACCTTCCTGTGATATAATCTTCAGTTCTCTTATCTCTAGGATCTTCAAAGATTTGTTTGGTATCATCCATCTCAATAACTTCACCTGTTAAGAAAAATGCAGTTTGATCTGAAATACGAGCAGCTTGTTGCATGTTGTGAGTTACGATAACAATTGTGTATTGTTCTTTTAAATCTTCCATCAACTCTTCAATAGAAGCTGTAGATATTGGGTCAAGCGCTGAAGTAGGCTCATCCATTAAAACTATCTCAGGTTTTACAGATAATGTTCTTGCAATACAAATTCTTTGTTGTTGTCCACCTGAGAATGATAGAGCATTTTGGTCAAGCTTATCTTTTACTTCATCCCAAATTGCAGCTTGTTTTAATGATGTTTCTACAATCTCATCTAAAGTATCCTTGTCTTTAATACCATCAAGTTTTGGTCCATAGGTTAAGTTATCATAAACTGATTTTGAAAATGGGTTTGGTGTTTGAAAAACCATGCCCACATTACGGCGTAAGTTTACTACATCTACACCTGGTTTATAGATGTCATTACCTTTTATCTCAATAAGTCCATCTATTCTACAATTTTTTACAAGGTCATTCATTCTGTTAAAACATTTAAGTGTCGTAGATTTACCACAGCCTGAAGGACCTATAAAAGCAGTTACTTGACCTTTTTTGATATCCATATTTACTCCCTTAAGAGCTTGGAAATCTCCATAATATAAGTCAAGATCTTTTACAAGAATTGCCGTTTCTAAATCAGAATATTTATTTTTTTGATCAAGGGTATGAACTGGTTTGTTATTATCCCTTTGATCATAATCTAGGCTATAGTCAGTGCTTGTACTTGTTACTTTATTTGTAGTATTAGATGTATCTTTAATATTTACATCCTCACTTTTACCTAGATTTTTATCTAAACTAGCCTTTCTTTTATCGGAAGGCTCGAATGTTTTTTTATCCATTTATTTCTCCTCTTAGTTAACTAAGGTTTTAGTAATTTTTCCTGATATCCAGTTAATTAGTATAACAAATATCAACAGTAAAACTGCAGTAGCATAAGCTTCATTTACGTGGAAACCTTCTGAAGAAAGCATGTACATGTGTACAGCTAAGGTTCTTGCTGAGTTTCCGAGTGTTTTTGGAATAGAAGGTTGGGTACCCATAGTGTAAATTAATGCTGCAGATTCTCCAACAATCCTACCTGTTGCTAGGAATATCCCACCTAGGATCCCATCCATAGCTTCTGGTATAACTACTTTAAATATTGTTTGAATTTTTGTAGCACCAAGTGCTAGTGAAGCGTGGGCTTGAAGAGGATTTACTGTAAGGATTGCCTCTTCTGTAGTTCTTATAATGGTTGGAAGTATCATAATAGCCACTGTAAGACATCCAGCTATTAAAGAATATCCCATACCTAATCCTAAATTCGTGTTGGTTACAAAAAATAGATAACCAAATAGACCATAAACTATAGATGGAATAGAAGATAGGATTTCTGTAGCAAATCTTACAGCTTTAATAAAGTACTTGTTTTCAGCATAATTTGAAAGGTAAATAGCTGTAAAAATACCCATTGGTAATGCGATTAATAATGTTAATAAAATAGTAAATAATGTCGAAATTAAGGCCGGCATTATAGATACGTTTGTTGAAGTGTATTTCCATTCAAATAATGATGGTGATATGTTTGGTATACCTTGAAATAAGATGTAAAGAATAATTATTCCACCAAAAGCATATGCCAACACAGTAAATAGCCATACAAAAATTTTATAAGCTTTAGTCATATATACTCCTAGTCAATAATTAATACTTTTGCTCACTCTTACTTCTTATAATATTAAATATAATATTGATTAATAATATAAAGAAGAACAGTACCATACCTGTTGCAATTAGAGATTCTCTATGCATACCAGATGCATATCCCATTTCTAGAACGATATTAGTTGTTAGAGTACGAGCTCCATCTAAAATAGAACCTGGCATTCTTGGTTGGTTACCAACTACTAGATAAACTGCCATTGTTTCACCGATAGCACGACCAATAGCAAGGATAATTGAAGAAAAGATACCGCTTTTAGCGTAAGGAAGCATAACGTGATGAATAGTTTCTTCTTTTGTCGCTCCAAGTGCTAGTGATCCAGTATAAAATACTTTTGGTACTTGGCGAAGAGAGTTTTCTGAAATATTTACCATAGTAGGTAAGATCATTATGCTAAGCAAGATAGATGCTGTAAGCATATTGTACTGAGAAGTATGGAATATTTTACCAATTCTAGGTGCAAGCACCACCATGGCAAAGAAACCATATACTACTGAAGGGATAGCTGCCAATAAGTTTATTAATGATTTTAGAAAGTTATAACTTCTATCAGCATAGTAGGCCATAAATATGGACACTGCTAGCCCAAAAGGAAGGGCTATCAATGTAGATAAGGCTGTTACAATAAGAGAGCCTACAATCATAGGCAAGATTCCAAAGCTTGCTGGTTTTGCTGTAGGCGCCCATTTTTTCCCCGTTATAAACGGAACAAGTCCGTATTTACTTACGAAGTCTATTCCTGATCTAAAGATAAAGAATATGATTAAAAATATAAGTATTACGGACATTGCTGCTGATATAAGGAATAAGATTTCACCAAATCTTTCCTTTATATTTTTCATTTTCTTAGTTTAATTCTCCAGTATTTTTAAGTTCACCTGCAAAGATTTGTTTAAGTTGTTCGATTGTTAAGTCTTCAACTTTGCTGTCTTTGTTAACAATAACAGCGATTCCGTCTGTTGCGATAACTTCTGGTGTTAATTGTTCTTTTTCTTCATCTTTAAGGTCTCTAGAAGCCATAGCGATTTGTGCTGCACCATCGATAACTGCTTCAATACCTGCTGATGAACCGTTTGATTGGATTTCAATTGTCACATCTGGGTTAAGAGCTTCATAAGCTTCTTTAATTTTTTCCATAAGTGGAGTTACAGATGTAGAACCTGCTACTGTAATAGATCCGCTTAATCCTTCTGCAGCTGTGTATTCTTCAGTATCTTTTAAAGGTACATATCCTTCTTCGATTACTAAATCTTGAGCTTTTTTAGATAAAGCAAATTTTAAGAAGTCTTCAGAAATTTCATCTAGACCTTCTTCTTTGTATGCAAGGTTGAATGGTCTTGAGATTTTGTAATCTCCTGATTCGATATTTTCTTCTGTCGCTTCTACACCTTCAACTTTAACTGCTTTTACTGTATCGTTTAATGAACCAAGTGAGATGTAACCAATAGCTGATGGGTCTTGTGCTACAGTTGTCATAACTCCGTTTGTAGAGTTTTGAACTACTGCATCAACAGTTGTTTTATCTTCTTTGCTTCCATCTGCTGCTTCTTCTTCAAGACCAACAAGTTCTATGAAAGCTCCTCTTGTACCAGAACCATCTTCTCTTGATACTACTGTAAAGTCATAGTCTTCTGCATTAGCTGTGTCAGCTTCTTCTGTTGTTTCTTCTTTTGCTTCATCAGCTGTTTCTGTTGCAGCATCATCTGTAGCTTCTTCTGTTGTTTCAGCTGTATCTGTAGTTTCTGTTGCAGCTGGTTCTTCAGTTTTATTTTCAGCGTTGTTTCCACATGCTGTTAAAACTAATCCTAATGAAAGTGCTGCTGCAATAATTTTTGAGTTTTTAAGTGTCATGAAATATCTCCTTATAGTTTTCTTATATTTCTTTACTTAAGTATTCTACACAAGCTTTATTTAATTTATTTTAAAGTTTTGTAAAGTTTGTGTAAAGTTTGTTCCTACTACATTACTTATATACCCACTTAAAAATTTTCAAACATCAAGCTTTATCTTCTTCTTTTTCTGGGATAACTAGGTTCATTATAAATGCAAATAAGGTTGTAAGAACAACTGGAGATGATCCTATAGCTACTTCTAAGCTTTCTGGCATAAATGTAACTCCTGCATTATGAGCTGCAGTAACTACTTGGGTAAAACCAAAACCTATTGCTACAGATACACCAACTATGTAAGTGTTTCTCATAGATAAGGGTTGGCTAGTTATCATTCTTATACCATTCATTGTTATAGCAGCAAAAACTGAAATAGTAGCTCCACCTATAACTGGATATGGAATTGTTAGTAACAGAGAAGAAAATTTAGGTACAAGACCTGCTATTAAAATCATAATTGATGAAGTAATAAATACTTTTTTATTTATTACCTTATTAATAGAAACTATCCCAGCATTTTGTGAAAAAGTTGCAGTAGGTAGGGTTCCTATAAAAGCTCCAAGTATATTTGCAACAGAAAAGCCCATGATACCACCACGAAGTTCATCACTTGTAGCTGGTCTATTCATACCACCTATAGTAGTAGAGTTCATATCCCCTATTCCCTCAATACAGGTTAATATGAAAATAATAATAAAGGCTGCAACTGCTGATGGTTCAAATTTTATACCAAAATACATAGGATTTATAAAAGAAAACCAACCAGATTCAGCAACTGGAGATAAATCTACATATCCCATAAAAAATGCTAAAATATAGCCAACTATCATAGAAAGTAAAACAGATGCAAGAGATACCATGCCTTTACCAAAGTGAGTAAATATAATATTTGCTACTAGGGTTACAGCTGCTATAAACCAATATTCCCAAGATCCCCATCCTGCCATACTCACATCTCCTCCACCACCCATATAGTTTAGGGCAACTGGATATAATGAAAGACCAATTGATAAAACAACTGTACCAGCTACTAGAGGTGGGAAGTATGGTAAGACATATTTAAGAGCAAAGCCAAAAATAAAAGAAAAAATTGCTGCAATAAGTTGAGCCCCTAAAACTATGGCCACGATATTTTTTGAACCCAAACTTTCAAACTGATTAGCAAGAGCAATCATAGTTGGAACATAAGAAAAACTTACACCATAAATCATAGGCAGCTTATTTCCTATAAGACGTACTGGTGCCAAAATAATAAGTAGGGTAGTAAGGGCTGACCCTATAAGTGACATTTGCACAAGTAATATGGAATTAGCATAATCAAGACCAGCAGCTCCAGCAAAAATTAAAGTAGGCGCTATACAACCTGCAATCATTGCTATAAGATGCTCAAAAGCTAGAGGCAATGACTGTTTTAAACTAACAGGTCCATCAACAGTAAATAAATTCGAATAATTTTTATCCATTATCTCTCCTTTATGTATAAATAATAGTTACGACCGACTAGATTATCATCCTTAATAATTTAATGATATTTTTATTTTATAACAATTTTATAGAATATATTTGAGTTTAATTGGTAAAATTAAAAATTTTATTAAAACATTATAGTTAAAAACGTTATCCTTGACAACAATTAGTAAAAAATTATAATCATTAAGTGATTATACAGAAAAAGAGGTTAAAAATGAGCAATATTATAGTACCAGATGGGTACACATCAGATCCAGATTTATATACTACACAATTATTAATAAAAGAAATAAAAGATTATTTTCAAATAAATTTAGCAAACAACTTAAATTTAAAAAGGGTATCAGCCCCACTTTTTGTCTCAACAGAGTCAGGTCTAAATGATAACTTAAATGGTTTTGAAGGACCAGTAGTATTTGATGTACCAGAAGCAAACAACGAGGAGTTAGAAATAGTTCACTCCCTTGCTAAATGGAAACGATATGCCTTAAAAAAATACAATTTTAGAATGCATGAAGGTCTTTACACAGACATGAACGCTATCCGCCGTTGTGAAGTTCCAGATAATACCCACTCATTTTATGTAGACCAATGGGACTGGGAACTTATTATGGAAGAAGGCGAGAGGAATGAAGATTATTTAAAAAGAGTAGTAAATGTTATTTATAGAACATTAAAATCTCTAGACGAATATCTTTGCAGTCTCATTCCTCAAAGACATAAGCTTTTAAAAGATCAAATTACCTTTATTACTAGCCAAGAACTTTTAGATAAATATCCAGAAGTAGCAGACAGCACAGAAAGAGAAAGGCTCGCAGTAAAAGAATATGGAGCAATATTCTTAATGCAAATAGGAACTACTCTTTCAAATGGACAAAAACACGATAACAGAGCACCAGACTATGATGACTGGTTATTAAATGGGGATTTAATAGTTTATAACCCAATCTTAGATGACCAATTAGAATTATCTTCTATGGGTATTAGGGTAAATCCAGATAGATTAAATGAACAATTAAAACTATCAGACAATCTAGATCGTTTAAAATATAATTACCACAGAATGCTAATGGATGGAGAATTACCACAAACTGTTGGTGGTGGTATAGGTCAATCTAGACTTTGTATGTTCTTCCTACAAAAAGCTCACATTGGTGAAGTACAGGTTTCCTACTGGCCAGATGATTATAGGATGGCTCTAGAAAATAAGGGTGTTACCCTATTATAGCTAATAAAAAAAATCTCACTTTTTAGGTGAGATTTTTTGTTTACTTTTTATGCCAAAAATTCAGATATTTCAGCTATAAATATGTCCCCATATTGGACAAGTTTTTTATCCCCTACTCCCTTTACTTCTAAAAACTCTTCTTCTGTTTGTGGTTTTAAGGTTGCCATATCTTTTAATGATGCATCTGAAAATATAATAAAAGGTGGAATATTTCGATTTTTTGATAAGTCTAGCCTTACTTTTTTAAGGTGGTTAAATAACTTATCATCATAGTCGGTTGGGTCAATATTTCTTAGGCTTTTTTCCATTTCTTTTACTGGATCAGCTTTATTTTCAATAACAAATACTTTCTCATTATCAAAGAGTACTTCTTTTGATTTTTCTGTAAGCTTTAAAATAGGATACTGGCCGCCACTTACTCTAATGTAGCCATCTGCAATCAGAGTTCCTATGAGATCTTTTATATATTTATCATCATTTTCTTTCATAATTCCAAAGGTCGAGACATCTGATAGATTTTTCTCACGTGCATTTTTATTTTGAGATCCCTTAAGACAGTCAACTATGGTTTTTGACCCGTACCTTTGATCTAGCCTATAAATACAGGATAAAATTTTTTGGCTATCAATGGTTGCATCTGTTTTATCTACTTCGCTTAAACAATTAGAGCAGTTATCACAATAGTCCATAGCCTCACTACCAAAATAACTAAGGATAAATCCTCTAAGGCAGTTGCTAGTATTCACATAATTTATTATAGTTTGTAATTTTTCTAGCTGATATTTTTTAAAAGCAAAGTTATTAGTTTGATTTATCAAAAATTTGTTAATAATTATATCTTGGGCGCTATATAATAAAATACAATCAGCATCTTCTCCGTCTCTGCCAGCACGACCTGCTTCCTGGTAGTATGATTCCATATCCTTGGGCATATTGTAGTGGATAACATAGCGTACATTACTTTTATCAATGCCCATACCAAAAGCATTGGTAGCTACTATTATTTTTTTGCGTTCATAGATAAAGTCATCTTGGTTTTTAATTCTTGTATTTTCATCTAAACCAGCATGGTATTTACAAACATCAAGGTCCATTTTCTCAAGCGACTTATAAACCTCATCCACTTTTTTACGGGTGGAGGCATAGATGATACCAGATTCATCTTCATGGTCTTTTAAATATCCTTTTAAAAATTTTAGCTTATCTTTTGGTTTTTCTACAATATAGGTTAGATTTTTCCTATCAAAGCCTGTTACCTTTATAAAGGGATCTTTTAATTCCAAATTTTTTATAATATCATCGCGAACTTCCTTGGTTGCTGTTGCCGTAAAGGCTGCAACTGGGATTTCTCCAAGAACATCATAGATACTTGGAATAAGTTTATAGGCTGGTCTGAAATCATGGCCCCATTGGCTTATACAGTGAGCTTCATCTACTGCTACAAAATTTATATTTAAGTCCTTAATAAATTCTATAAAAAAATTATTTTCTAGTCTTTCTGGTGAAATATAAAGTAGTTTTACATGTCCGCGACTGATATCACTTAAGGTTTGCTTATACTCATCAGTGGTTAAAGTCGAATTAATAAAGCTTGCAGCAATTCCATTTTCGTTTAAGGCATCCACTTGATCTTTCATCAAAGATATTAAGGGAGATATGACAAGGGTAATCCCATCCATTATTAAAGCAGGCAATTGATAACAAATAGACTTGCCACCGCCAGTTGGTAAAACTCCTAGCACATCTTTACCAGCTAAGATATTTTGTATAATTTCTTCTTGCCCTGCCCTAAAACTTTCATAACCAAAATATTTTTTTAAATTTTCCTTTAATAAATTTTCTGTCATTATAAATCCTAAAAAAAATAATTAAGCTCCTAAGAACTTAATTATTATTTCCTTCGGTTTGATCAACCTCTTTATCAGTCTCGATTTCTTCTGGTAAATCCTCTGTATTATCGGTTAATTCTTCTTCAGTTTCTTCTTGGTCTATTTGCTCTGTTTGAGGTTGCTCATCGGTTTCTTCCTCATACTCACTTCTTGGACTTTGGTTAGTTATATATTCTTCTTCCTCTAAGATAGCTCCTTCACCCTTATTAAAGGTAATATCTCCTACCTTTGTTTTTAGACTAATATCTTTCTTGGCCTTATTATTTTTACTAAAGCCATCTTTGATATTTCTATAAGAAATATTTCCTAAAATAAAGTTTCCAACTTCTAGATTTGCCTTTACATTATAGTTATCAAGGCTATCAGTTGAGCTAATTATAATATCTCCTGTTTGAGTTGAAAAATCCGACCTAGTTCCTAGTTTACTTTCATTAATAATAATATCTCCTGCATTTGTAGCAAGTTTTGTATTTAAAAGCTCTGATTTTTCTAGGCTAATGTCTCCTGCTTCATTAGTCACACTTCCTCCAAAGAATGAGTTTTCAAAGCTAATGTGGCCAGTTTTTACATTTAAATCTAAGTTTTTAACTTCTAAATCACTTATTTTTACATCACCAGCATTAACATTGGCCTTGATTTCTTCTAAATTCTTATCCATTGGTAAGAATATTCTAAGGATTTGGATCTTATTTTTCATATTCAATTCCTTACCCTTAATGTCTGATTTGAGGTTTAAGACACCATTTTCATAAGAAACATCGATAGTGTAGACATCTTCTTCCCCTCTTTTTAGCTCAGTGTACTCTATATAGGGGTTGGTATTTGATTTTTGGATACGAATATCAGCCACATCCAGGTCAATATTAATTTTTTTCACTTGGTTTAAGTCAACGCGCATGATAGTGGAGCCATTATAAGAATTTTGGTCAATTGCTTCTGAAGTTTGACTGTCTTGTGGGTCCATATTTTGTTTTTTATTTATAAAGTAAAGAGCTGCTGCTAGCAAAACTACTATTAAAGCAGCGATCAAAATATTTCTTTGACTAAATTTTTTGCGTCTTTTTCTTCTCTTGCCTTGGTTTTTGCTTTCTTCATCTAGAATTTCTTCTAGCTCTTGGTCGTATTGCTCTTCTTCATTTATATTTTTATTATTATCTTCCATAGGTATCCCCCTCAGGTCCACTTGTCTTAAATTGTAAAATCTGTAAAAACAAGGTTAGGATAAATATCCAAACTATCATGGGAATATTAAAGTTCCCGTCATTGTAAAATGGATATAGTAATGTCTCAAAAACCCTTGTCTCATTAGACGATATAAAATATTGTACCATAAAAAATAAAGTAATTATATTATATAGGCTTATAGCAATATTTAATAAGTGTTTACTAAAAGATAAATCATAATCTCTAATGTATAAAGTAGCAACTATTAGTAAAAGAGACGAAAAAATTGCAAAATATATCAATCGTTCCTTAGGTACATAAAGGTAGCCAGCAAAAGCTGTAAAAATTAATACAAATATCTTAAATTCTTCCAAAAAATTATATTTTTTTGTTTTATCTTCACTCATAATCGATACTCCATAAATATAGGCCGCTAGCTGCTAGGGCTGGATTGGCTTTTTTTGTGTTATTAGAAGCAAAAAATTTCTTAAATTCATCCACACTTAGCTTGCCACGGGCTAGTTCTACCAAGGCCCCTGTCATAATTCTAACTTGGTTATGTAAAAAACTATTGGCCTTATAGTAGATTTCTATTTTATTTTCATTTTCAACAAAGTACGCATCATCTAAAGTACGAACAGTATTTATTTCTAAATCCTTATCAACTCTCATAAAGGCTTTAAAGTCATGTTCTCCCTTTAGAATATCCAAGCCTTCTTGTAATTTTCCTAAATCAAGCTTATAGGTAATATGCTCCATATAATTTCTATATATAGGGTGCATAATTTTATCTCTATAAATTACATATTGGTAGGTCTTTGTTTTTGCAGAAAATCTAGCATGAAAACTTAGGTCTACCTCTTTTGATTCTAGAGAAATAATATCGTCCGGCAAGAATGGTCCTATATGATATTTAAAAGCTCTTGGGTTGATATTGGTAGCTGTTAGAAAATTTATATATTGTGCATAGGCATGGACTCCTGCATCAGTCCTGCCTGCTGCAATGATGCGGTTATTTTCACCAGTTACTTTATGAATGGCTTTTTTTACTTCACCTTCTACATTTCTTAAGCCTTCTTGGTATTGGTAGCCGTGGAAATTTGTTCCATCATAACCAATTTTTAAAAGTATATTTTTTACCATAGGTATTTTTTAGCAATCATAAGCGCACAAAATCCTAAAAATAAAAACAAAGTTATATAGTCTGTCTTATCCATAATGATTTCATTTAGCTTAGTACGTTCTTCACCGATACGGTACATCCTAGCTTCCATAGCTGTAGCTAGTTCATCAGATCTTTTAAATGAATTTATAAAAAGTGGTACTAAAAGAGGAATCATTGCCTTAGCACGATTAAAAATATTGCCAGATTCAAAATCTGCTCCCCTAGCCATTTGTGCCATTCTTATTTTATTTGCCTCATCAAATAAGGTTGGAATGAATCTTAGGGAAATACTTATCATCATGGCAAGCTCTCCTGCAGGAAAACCGAATCTTTTTAGGGGTGAAAATAATTTTTCTAAGCCGTCTGTAAGTTCCATGGGGCTAGTTGTATAAGTTAACATGGATGTTGTAAGAATAATTAAAATTAGTCTTATAATTGTAAAAAGAGTTCTATAGACACCTTCATCAGTTATAGTTAATCTACCAAAAGATACTAGCGTATTCCCAGGGGCAGTAAATAAGTTAATAATTGCAGTTACTATGATAATAAATAGTAGGGGTCTTAGTGATTTAAAAACGTTCTTTACAGGGATTTTTGCTGTATAAAGCATAAGAACTAATAAAATTGCAAAGGGAATGAAACTTACAAAGTCATCTACAAAAAATATTGTAATAATATATGCAAAAACTCCGATAAGCTTTACCCTAGGATCTAGCCTATGCATAAAAGTATCAAAGGGTAGGTATTGACCGATTGTTATTTTATTCATGAGCTACTCCTAAATATTTACTTAATTCCTCTACAGCAGCTTCTATAGTGTAGATATCATCACGGACATCATGGCCCTCATTTTTGTATGCTTTCATAAATCTTGATACTTGAGGAACATCTAATCCAATTTTTTCCAAATCTACTTTAGTAAAGGTATCATAGGTTGATGCATCACTATAAATCTCACCCTTATTCATCACAATGACCCTATCTACATACTCTGCCACATCTTCCATGGAATGGCTAACTAAAACAATAGTTAGTTCTGGATCATTTTCATAAATACTTATAATTTCTCTAAAAATTTCCTCTCGACCTGCTGGGTCTAAACCTGCAGTTAACTCATCTAGAACCAAAACTTTTGGATTCATAGCAATAATTCCTGCAACGGCAACTCTTCTTTGCTGGCCACCAGAAATTTCAAAAGGTGATACGTTTTTGTATGTTTCATAGTCAAGACCAACTTTACTCATGGCTTCTTTTACACGTAAGTCTACTTCATCTTCTTTTAAACCCATATTTGTAGGGCCAAAGGATATGTCTTTTGCTATAGATTCTTCAAAAAGCTGGTGTTCTGGATATTGAAAAACAAGACCAACTTTAAATCTGATATCCCTACGTTTCTCTTTATCCTTGGTATTTACACCATCTACAACTACATCCCCATTTGTTGGGATTAAAAGTCCGTTTAATAATTGAACTAGAGTTGATTTTCCGGATCCAGTTTGTCCTATTAAGCCTATAATTTCATGGTTACCTATATTTAAATTGATATCTTTTAGAGCATATACTTCACCAGGTATGCCTTGATTGTAAATATAATCTACATTTTTTATATCTATATTCATATACTCTCCAACATTTCATCAATACTTAAGGGTAGTTTTTCAAATTTCACACCTTTTTTACTTAGTTCATAGGCCACTTCTGTAACTTGTGGGACTGTAAGGCCTAGAGATTTCATTTGATCAACTTTTGAAAAAACTTCTCTGGCACTTCCTTCTAAAGCTACTTGTCCCTTATCAAGGACCACAATTTTATCAGCTATTATAGCCTCTTCCATATAGTGGGTAATATAAATTATAGTTTTGCCATAATTTTTGTTTAGCTCTTCTACAAGTTTTATAACATCCTTACGACCCTTAGGGTCAAGCATGGCTGTTGGTTCATCAAAAATAATGTAGTCGCTCATCATAGCAACTACACCTGCAATTGATACCCTTTGCTTTTGACCACCGGATAGATTTGCTGGATTTCTTGTTTTAAAATCACTCATGCCAACTAAGTCTATGGCGCTATCTACTCTTTGTCTAAGCTCAGGGTTTGGGATTTGTAGGTTTTCCACCCCAAAGGCTACTTCTTCTTCTACAGTTGTCGCAACTATTTGATTATCTGGATTTTGGAAAACCATGGAGCATTTGCCCCTTACATCCCATATTAAATTTTCATCTTTTGTATTTAAGTCATCTATCCAAATATCTCCAGTAGTTGGAAAAATTTGCGCATTCATCAGCTTTCCCAAAGTGGATTTTCCAGAACCGTTATGGCCTAAAACAGCAACAAAATCTCCCTTATTTATTTCAAGATTAAGTCCTTTTAAGGCAAAATGGCCCTCACTATCATCATTTGATGGATAGGCATAACTTAGGTTTTCAATTTTTATCATAATATCTCTTAATAAAGCATACCAGGTGAGTAATTTGTGCTTGATTCATAAACTACTACTGGTGTTACATAATCAACATTCTCAAATAAGGCTTTTGCTACTGATGGTGGTAGGTTATAGCAACCGTGAGATCCATTTTGCAGGTAAATATTTCCACCAAATCCACCACGCCATGGTGCATCATGGAAGCCTTCTCCATCCCAGCCTATTGGCATCCAGTAATCAACTGGAGTTTGGTAAGAAGTTTGACCATCAAAGTTTAAACCTGTTAATGTAGTATTGGAAACTTTATTTAAAATTTGTCCTACACCTACATTTGTTGCCCATCCATCAATTGGTTTACCTGAAACTAAGTCAGATTCTACAATTAAATTACCATCTTTATAAAACCACATGTGTTGGCGGGATAGGTCTACTTCTACATAGGTATCTGCTATATCTTCACCAGTATCTGTTCTTACATAGGCAATATTTGCATAAACTGGTTCTATAACTCCGCTATCTCTAGAATTTACTTGTTCATAAATTTTATCTACCATGCCATCAACATCTAGTTTAAAGCCATAAACTCCCGGAGCTACAACTATTTCTCCTATACCTGTAGCATTAAATTTACGGTTTTTGCCATAGGTATCAGTTTCGCTTGCTAGATATTTTGCATAGTCATAAACTTTATCATAGTTTAACTCAAGACCTTCATCAGTCATATCAAATAAATCAAGTAAAGACTTGCCTTCTAATTTTAAGTCAAAACCATTAAAGTTAAATTTGATACTCATATCTTTGATATGCTCAGAATCAGCTAGAACTTTTTGTAATTTTTCTGATTTACTAGTTACTTTTGGATTGTGGTAGTAGCTATCGTCTAAGCTTAGCTCCTTACTTTTTGTATTGATATTATCGATAATAGCCTCTTTTAATTTCTTTTTATCAACCTTATTACCAATAACCTCATCTTCTATAAAAAACTCTCCATCTTTCATGGCAATTTTTGCATCTTTTGGTTCTGTTATACCATTCATTAATTTTGAATCATCAATTTTTTTATCAAGTTTATCTTCATCATAAGAAACCTTGTATTCAAAATCAAAGTCTTGCTTTTTATTATTTACTAGAGCAGCCGGCCAAGTAAAAGGGTTTTGATCTATTTTTGCATCTGCTGGTAACTTAGCATCATAGTCAATGTCAGCTGGGTTAATTATTAAATCCCTATCATCTCTACCTGTTACCTTTAAGCTAAAATCATCTGGAGCTTTTTCTAAAGCTTCCTTTTTTGAAGCATAAGAAATGTCCTTGCCATTTAAAAATGTTCCTGGCAGAGCTATATACGAAAATATCACTGTTCCTATTAAGTAGATAGCAACAAGTATTGATATAATAATAAGTCCTATCCTCTTACCATCATTCTTTTCTTTTTTATCAGTCAATTATTTCCTCCGTTATTATCTGGTTTTTTTCCAAAATATTGGTAAAAATCAACCTTCTCTCCACCGTTATAAAGCTTTCTCTTTTTTGAAAGTCTTCTTTTAAATTTCTGATCAAATCTTTCATCACTAGTTATAAAATAACAAGACCATGTATCCATGTTCTTAAATTTATCATTAATTTTTTGGTAAATCTCATCAGTATCTACCCTAGATAATCTCTCCCCATAAGGTGGGTTGGTTATAATAATTCCATAATCATCTTTTAAAGCAACATTTGAGATATCACGGGTAAGAAATGAAATATCTTCCTCAACACCTGCATTTATAGCATTATTTTTTGCAAGGCTAATAGCCCTACCGGATATATCTGATCCTAGTAAGTTTAACTTTTTATCATAATCAATTGCTGATAAAGCTTCTGTTTTTGCATTTTTGTGGTGGTCTTTATTTAGAAAAATAAAATTTTCATAATCAAAGCTTCTATCTATACCAGGAGCTATATTGCGCGCCTTACGAGCTGCTTCTATTAGTATAGTCCCCGATCCACAAAATCCATCAAACAAAAACCTATCCGGATTATAAAATGATAAATCAACTAAAGCTGCTGCAAGATTTTCACGCAAAGGTGCCTTTACTGTATCTTCACGATAACCACGCTTGTGTAGACCCTCGCCTGAAGTATCTATGGCTATAGCTGCAATATCATTTTTAAGCATTACTTCTATTTGGACCCTATGGCCTGATTTTTCGAAGTGATTTATCCTATATTTTTTTCTCATAGAATCGACAATAGCTTTTTCAGTAACTGATTGGATAGTTCTTATTGAAAAAAGTTTCGATTTATGAGTTCTTGCATTTACTATAAAATCGCTATCTTTTACTAAAAAGTCAGGCCAATTAATTGCCTTCACTTTTTCAAAAAGCTCATCAAAATCGCGCGCCTTAAAAGTGTCCACTACAAGGTAGACCCTATCAGCCTCGCGTAAGTTTATATTTAGTTTTGAAATATCTGATAATTCCCCATTAAGGGAAATCATTCCATCACTAACTTCAAAGTCCTCATGCCCCATATCTATAAGTTGTCTTTTGACTAGGGCCTCTAGGCCAAAGCTAGTGGTAATCAAAAATTTTGTCATACTTCTATTATAACTTTAAAAACTAATATTTCATCTAAAAAATAAGTATTTTTACAATAAAAAACCACCCTTGGGTGGTCTTATTATTTATTTGATTCTAAAAAATCATACATTTTCTTAAATATGATTTGCCTATGATCATAATTTTTGAAGGAATGATCTGCCCCTTCTATTTGCTGGTAACTAGCATTTGGATAAGCTTCCTCTAATTTTTTATTTGAATCATTAAACACTAAATCATCTTTAGTGCCGCGCATAATCAAAACATTACCTTTGTATTTACTAGCCTGACCATAAATATCTTTAGGTAAAAAATCTATTAAAAATTTTCTATGAAGTTTTACCCCACCTATATCTACATCTTCTATCTCTTTAACTCTCTTTGCCATCTGAATTTTATCATTGTCAATTTTAGGATCAAAATATGCCATACCTGCAATTTTTAGATATTGGGGATTATTCATATCACTAGCTGGTGCTAAAAGTACCATGGCTTTTGGATTTACCCTTGAAGCTATGAGTGTTGAAATGACACCACCTAAGGAATGGCCTACTAAATATATCCTATTTCTGTCTACAAATTTACGAAGTTTTGTAAAATCATAAATCATTATAGCTTCTTCTTCTTCACGACTAACAGTCATATCATAAAAATCACCGTCTGACTCATTAGTTCCTGAAAAGTCAAAGCGCACTGTTACATAACCCCTATCTGTCAGATATTTGGAATTTTGCCCACGAAACCAAGCACTACCATTACGGTCACCACCAAATCCATGGTAGAAGATAACGGTAGAATATTTTTTATTAGAATCAAAGTCATCAGGAGTATTTATAACTCCTCTTAAAATAACTCCGTCTTTTTTCGAAATTTGTTCATAAAAATATTTCATCTTTAATTTTCCTTACTTAATATTCTAGCCATTTCAACTCCAGATGCTGATGCTTGAGAGAGTGAATGGGTTACTCCAGATCCATCACCTAAGCAGTATAGACCTTTTTGTTTGGTTTCAAAATTACTATCAACATCTACTACAGAATTATAAAATTTAACTTCTATTCCATATAAAAGTGTGTCATCGTTGGCCATACCTGGAGCTATCTTATCTAACTGATAAATCATTTCTATAATGTCATCCAGCTGTCTTTTTGGCATAACAAGTGAAAGGTCTCCAGCTGTTGCATTTAATGTTGGTTTAGTAAATGATTTTGCCATACGCCTTTCAGATGAACGGCGCCCCTTTACCAAATCTCCAAATCTTTGCATCAAAACTCCCCCACCTAGCATATTTGAAAGTCTTGCTATAGATTCTCCATATTCATTTGAATCTTCAAAAGGCTCGGTAAATTTATTGGTTACCAGTAGAGCAAAGTTTGTATTTTTTGATTGAAGTTTTGGGTCTGTAAAAGAGTGACCATTTACAGTTTGAATACCATTTGTATTCTCTACAACCACTTGACCATAAGGATTCATACAAAAAGTACGTACTACATCGTTATATTGTTTGGTTTGATACATGATCTTTGCTTCATAGACATCATCTGTAATGTGTTTAAATACTTCAGCTGGCACTTCTACACGCACACCGATATCTACACGATTTTTACGAGTTGGCACTTCAAATTTATCACAAACTTCTGATATCCATTTTGAACCAGAACGACCTGCAGCTAAAACTAGGTCCTTACATGTATAAGTTTCACCGTCATCAGTTTTTATAGTGTAGACTTCGTTTTCGTAAGTGACATCTGTTACCATGGTTTTAAACTTAAAGTCAATTTGGTCTTTTACATAATCATATATTTTTTGTAATATAATTTTATTTCTTTCTGTACCAAAGTGGCGTACTTTTGCATCTAATAAGTGGAGGTCATGTTGGAGGCATCTGGTTTTTAAATCATTTTTGTCTGTAGAATATAATTCTAAGTCTCCTCCATCAAATTCCATTAAAACAGAGTCAACATATTCCATTAACTCCATGGCTTTATCTTCGCCTATGTACTCGTGTAGATCACCACCAAAACTTGTTGTTATATTGTATTTGCCATCTGAAAGTGTACCGGCCCCACCAAAACCATACATAATATTACAAGGCTTACAATGTATACAGTTGTCAACTTTTCCATCAGTAATAGGGCAAGATCTGTTAGCTACTTGCCTACCACCATCTATTATTAATACTTTTTTATCAGTATTTAATTTTTTAAATTCATAGGCCATAAAGGCTCCAGCAGCCCCAGCACCAACGACTATTACATCATAATTTGTCATAGCTTCTCCTTAATTCTATTTTTTGCCTCATGTATTATACAAGTTTAATCACAAAGCACAATAAAATTTATTCGTAGATAGCTCGCACTCCACCTATTAGTTTTGGACGAGATTTAAGTGCTGTAACTCTTGCCTCACCTATATATTTTTCTTTAAGTCTTAGAGGCACTTGGACAAACTTTACATGCATGCCTATTTCAGTATCACCAATATCAATACCAGCCTTTGCTATGACATGTTCAATCATAACTGGATCTTTCATTTGACTAAAGGCTGCAACAGACATTGCCCCACCTGCATGAAGAGCTGGAATTACAGATACTATTTCAAAATTATTTTTTTCTGCTACTTCTCTTTCAATTACTAATGCTCGGTTAAGGTGTTCACATCCTTGGACTGCTAGGTTTATATTTTCTTTACCAGTTATATTTAAAACTTCTTTTATTACAGCGCTTCCGATTTCAAGGCTAGAATCTTTGCCAATAGTGCCCCCACCTATTTCACTGGTTGAGCCGCCTAAAACTAAGACATCATTTTCTTTTAAATCTGCTTCTTTTATTAACTCACTTATTACATTTATAGTTTGTTCTTTAATCTTATTTATATCTTGCATTTAAACACTCTCCTTATTTTCATTATACGTTATATAAAAATTTTGGATACAAAAAAATAACCCTAAGACTATTCTTAAGGTTATTTTCCTATTTTTTCTTCTCTACCATAATAAAATAGATATTGTTGGGCATAGCCTGCAAGATCCCCAAAAAAATCCCTAGCATAATCATATACTTGTTTTTTCGGAACTTCATGACCTATAAAAAGTGTTTCCATAACACGTTTTATCCATACATCTACTGGGAAAGTTTCGCGTCTATGGTAAGTAAATAAAAGCACACAGTCAGCAACTTTTGGTCCTATACCTGGCATTTGCATTAATTTTTCTTTTAATTCTTGTGTACTGAGTTTTTGGTCAGTTTCATAATCCAAAAATCCATCCGCTACCATCCTGCTTGCTTCTACAATTCTTACATCACGAAAGCCCACTCTAGCAAATTCTCGTAGTTCTAGTGGATCTACCTTTGCTAAAACTTCTGGTTTTGGGAAAGTATAGTATTCTCTGCCCATGTATTCTCCAATTAAGTCTCCATATCTTTGGCTAATAATTCTTATAGAGTTTTTTATCCTAGTAATACCATTATTAGCAGAGATGATAAATGAAATAACTGTTTCAAACATTTCTTGGTTTAAAATACGAATACCATCGCCGTATTCTGATGCCGTTTTTAAAACTTCATTGGCTGATAAATCTTCCTTTATTTGCTTATAATCTGTACCTAGGTCAAAGTAGTCATAAAATACTTCATAAAAGTCATCTAAAGAAACATTTCTAATAAGTACGTCATTTTCTCTGGACAAAACATTTATAATCTTATCCATATGAACTGCTGTATAAGATCCGTCTTCTTCTATATTAAAGTTAAAACATTGCCCACACTCAAAAATGTGGGATGGATTAAAAGAATCGTGGACTAAAACCAGCCCTTCCTCTGTTTCTTTTATATTTATTTCATTTTTCTCTTCAAATTTGTATCTCATTATTTCACCCTAACTGCATGAACAGCAAGCCTTTGGTCTGCATAATCATATTGGCAGGTTGATAAAGTTATAATTTGACTGTCTGGAGTAAATGAAGCACTAGGTAACTCTACTTCAGAATTACTTCTAAGTTGGTTAAAGTATGGAACTACATCATCTCTATTTGTAAAATAAAGAGTCCTATAAGCATAGTCTGCTGGGATTCCGTAGGCTGAGAATATTTGATATTCGCGAAGCTCATCTTTAGTTGCCAAATAAATTGTAGTATGATTTTGTGCAAAGTCTTGTTTTCTATATTGGTCAAGAGGAGTAAACATAGAGTTTATCTCTAAGTGGTGACCATAGATAACTGTATTATCATCATTAAAATCTGGTTTATTATTCATATCAATAAATATAGATCCTGCAATGTCATACTCTTTATTTATCCCACGTCTTAGATAAAAATCATTATCAGGTCCTTGAAGGATAGGATAAGAAATCCCCACATCTGGAATATCAATAAATCCTACTATATCATCGTTGTTATATTTTCTAGCAAGAGCATCCATTACCTTTATATAGTGTTGGTGCTTTTGCTCCCAAGGATCAGTAGCATTAGCAGAAACATCATTATCATGATTCATCTCTTCTTCTACTTCCTTAACAACATTTGCTAGTTCCTTATTATTATTTGCATTTGTTCTATAATCTAGTAGCCTTTTTCCCAAAATCCCAATACATGCAAGTATTATAAGGATTAGGAAAAACCTAATGACACTCATTACTTTAGATTTCATCTTACCACCTTTAAAATTTAGTTACTATTAGTATAATATACCATAATGAAGATATAATGAAAACAAATAAAAGGAGAAAAATAATGAGTGATTATAAATTATTTGTAGGAACTATTTGCCCATACTGCCAAAAAGTAGAAAGCTTTATGGAAGAAAACAATATAGAAATTGAAGTTGTAAATATAGAAAACGACCGCGATGCTATGCGCGAATTAATTGAAAAAGGTGGTAAAAGACAAATCCCATGCCTATACCACGATGGTGAGTACTTATACGAATCAGATGATATTATTGAATTTTTAAAAGAAAATAAATAGTCTGTCCTATACTTTGCTCAATTGGGAATAAAATAAAAAAGGAGCAATTATGATAGAACTAATAACATCTGATATCGATGAAACCTTGGTAGATGATACAAAAAATGTACCACAGATAAATACTAAAGCCATAGCCAAGGCAGAAGATGCTGGCAAAAAAGTAATACTTGCTACAGGTCGTGGACCCTATGAGCTAAATGAAATCCCTGAGCAGGCAGGAGTTATACGTGATAATAGGTATATTATCTGCTGTAACGGTGCTATAACCCTAAAGGCAATCGACCGTGAAATCGTAGATTCTATGCCATTGGAGTTTAAATACGCAAAAAGCGTATTTGAATATGCTTATAAAAATAAGCTGCAATTTTTTATCTATACCCTAGATTGCAAATATGCTATAAATCTAGATCGTATAGAAAAATCAAACGAATATACCAATGATACAAGAATTAAAGAAATCACCAGCGATAATATAGACTTTTTAAAAGATGAACTAATCTTAAAAGTCCTATTTAAAAATAAGGACATGGACTTTTTGCACTCGCTAGAAGTAGATGTAGCAGCAATTACCAACTACGATTGTGAAATTGCTTATTCATCAGATATGTATATGGAGATAAATGCAAAAAATGTAAATAAGGCTACAGCCCTAAAAAAAGTCTGTGATACTTATGGCATTGATATGGCAAATACTTTAGTAATTGGAGATAATTACAATGATGTAGCCATGATAGAAGCTGCAGGAATTGGCGTTGCAGTAGCAAATGCCCACTTGCAGGTAAAAGAAGTTGCAGATTTTGTAACTACTGCTACAAATAATGAAGGTGCAGTTGCAGAAGCAATTGAAACCTACGCTTTTAAGGATAAATAAAAAAACTGACTATTAATAGTCAGTTTTTTCTTTTACCAATATCTTTTTTCTTTTGCAAAAAAATTCTTATAGATAAGATAAATTATACCACCAGTTAGAATTACTGGTAACAATTGAACTATAAGTCCAACACCTAGACCCAGTATTATTAAAGGTAGGAAAAGTATGCCTCCTACTAATAGAAATGGCAATAATAAGGCTTTTCCAATAATTTTAAATACTAGGCCTAACACACCAAAAATAATTTTAAACACTAGGGAGAATATAAAAGCTCCTAGGGCAAAAGTTAAGATTGTAGTTAACATATACTTTTCCTTTCCGAAATATCTTAAGATAATATTTCAATATCCTAATAATATTATACCATACTTTTAGAATATTCAAACATATATTAAAATTATTAAATAATCACTTATTAAATTTTAACCTTTATTTCACAAGCTATAGAAAAGTCATCCTTAGGATTAAGTTTATAAATATCCTTAGTTAAATCTTCAAAGGCATTGCCGCTATATGTTGGTTCAATGCAGATATAATCTCCCTTATAGTCTGACCAATAAACGTATTGGTTGATATTTTCAATACCTCTTATCTCAATGTTATTGCCATTTGCTATAAAGGCTTGATCTTTTCTATCATTATAGATACTATTTGGTAATTCATCTTTTTTTATACTCTCACCATCTATCATTACTGGGTTATGATCAGCATAAAAGTATGGGTGAAAGCCTGGGGCAATTAATTTTTCTTCATCAGAATTATTTTCTATATTTAATTTTAAAAATAGACTAGGCCCTTTTAGCTGGTAGCTTAAGATAAATTTCACATTTTCATAAACACCTATACCATCTAGGGTAAGCTTTATAAAATCTTCTTTTTGCTCTACTACTTCCCATAATAAATCCCTTCCAAAACCATGGGATGGAAGGGTATTTAATCTATCATCTATACCAAAATTAGGAGCACAAACGTGCATACCGCCTCGTACTTTTAAAATATCGCCAATTTTTACCATAACTCTTGGAAAAAAAATCGGTACATCCTTTACTTCAAAGTTGTCGATATAGGCCCCGTTTGTATTTACTTCTAGGATGGCAAGTGAATTTTTTAGGTTAATTTTCATATATTTGCAATTTGTGGCTCTTCTGCTGGTCCTCTTTGGCCAAGTTCTTGATCTAGCATGTAAATTGAGTGCCAGTCATCTCCAACTCTTTCAAGTCGAGTTAGCATTTTTGTAAAGTTATCTTCTTCTTCTACTTGCTCATCTATATACCATTGGATAAATGAAAATACTCTTGCATCTTCATCGCGTGCTTTATCTGAAATTTCTGTTATTCTTTGTGTAACTTCTTTTTCATGGTCAAGAGCAGTTTTTATAACTTCTAGGATGGTTCTATAGTCATCTTTTGGTTCTGGTATAGCTTTATAGTGAGGTTTGTAGCCTATTGATTGAAGGAATTTTCTCATACCTTCACCATGCATAACTTCTTCTTCTACTTGGATATCTAACCATTTGGTAAAACCATCTAGGTCAAGATCATCTGTAAAGGCGCTCATTGCCTTATAAATATATGCTGATTCAAACTCAAAATTCATTTGCTCATTTAATAAATCTAATACTTCACTCATTTTATACCTCTTTCATTTTCTAAATAGTTGTCATACTATACATACACACCATAAAAATCAAACTTATATATCAATAAGTTTTGGGTTAGCTCATAATTTTCATATTATAAAGATACCCAAAATGCACAAAAAAACACAGGTTTATTCACCTGTGCCTTCTTTTTCCATTTTTTCTTTGTACTCTTTCATCTCATTATAGGAAAAAACACAGCCACAATATGACTGCCTATATAGTTGGTACTTTTTAGAAAGTTCTATGGACATTTGATAGCCATTTCTCTTCTTAAAATCAGAATAGAGGTATTTTACCCCATACTTTTCTTCTAATTCTTTACCTATTTCATTTATCCATTTTGAGTTTTTATAAGGTGAAATAGAAAGGGTTGTGCAAAAATAATCATAGCCATGGTCCTTGGCATATTTTGCAGTGTCTTCAAGCCTTAGCTTATAGCAATCATAGCAAGCCTTTCCACCCTCGGGATTATTTTTCCTTTTTTTAGCTATATTATAAAAGTCTCTTACATCATTTTCTGGGACGATAACCTTACCATCTAGGCCTATTCTTTTTGCAAGCACCCCTACATAATCACTTCTTTTTTCTAGTTCTGTTCTTGGATATATCATAGGATTATAAAAATACATATCTATAGCAAAATCATCTTTAATCCTATGCATTACAGTCGTTGAGCAGGGCGCACAACAAACTTGCATAAGCAGGCTTGGTTTTACCCCGTTTTTTTTATTTTTATCTATTATCTTTTCCATCTCTAGGTTGTAGTTTATATTATTCATAAAATAATTATACCTTTAAAATTTCCAATCAAAAAAGCACATAACTGGTATGTGCTTGTAAATTTTGTAATATTATCTTTTTGAGAATTGTGAAGATTTTCTTGCTTTCTTTTGACCTGGTTTGTATCTTTCTTTTTTACGTGAGTCACGAGTAAGAAATCCTGCTCTTTTTAGAGCTTGTCTGTAGTCAGGGTTTACTTCAAGAAGAGCTCTTGCGATTGCGTGTCTGATAGCTCCTGCTTGACCATTGTATCCACCACCGTTTACGTTAACTTTGATATCAAAGCTATTTTCATTTTCTGTAAGTGTTAATGGTGATTTTGCTACATTTCTTAAACTTTCAAAGTCAAAATAATTTTCTAAATCTCTACCATTTACTAGGATATTTCCGCTGCCTGGTTTCATTGTAACTCTGGCAACAGAAGTTTTTCTACGTCCTGTTGATTGAATAATTGTATCTGCCATTTAAGTCTCCTTACTTTAATTCCAATTTTTCAGGCATTTGCGCTTCGTGATTGTGGTCTGGGCCTACTACTACTCTAAGTTTTTTAGCCATTTGGCGACCTAGTTTGTTGTGTGGAAGCATACCAACAACTGCATGTTCAACGATTCTTTCTGGGTGTTTATCCATCATATCTTTGTAAGATGTAGTTTTTAAACCACCAGCATAACCTGAGTATCTTTTGTATTCTTTTTGATTTTCTTTATTACCTGTAAGTCTAACTTTTTCAGCATTAACAACAATTACATAATCTCCCATGTCCATGTTTGGAGTAAATGTAGGTTTGTGTTTTCCTCTTAATATTGCTGCCACTTCGGTAGCAAGACGTCCTAAAACAGCTCCTTCAGCATCAACAACATACCATTTTCTTTCGATGTCGTTTGCACTTGGAGTGTAAGTTTTTTGATATTTCATCAATATTCCTCCTATAAAATTTTTCGCCTACCGTATTTAGACACCGCAACTGGTAGGTGGCGGCTGTACTCGTCCTGACATTTATTTTTAAAATCGCTTACAGGAAGCGCGATTTGATCGAAAAGTTTCATAAAAGAAACTTCTTAGTCGACTGATATATATTACCATAGTTTTCTCTTATTGTCAAGGTTTTATGGCATAAAGCTTGTTGGATTTTTCTCCTTACCCATAAGAACTTTTCTATTTTGGATAAGTAAAAATATAAATACTACAACAAAAATAATTGCAGAAAGTGCATTTATAGAAGGATTTATCCCGCGTCTTGCCATAGAATAAATGGTCATAGATAGATTTGATACTCCATTTCCCGATGTGAAATAGGATATAGCAAAATCATCTAGGGATAAAGTAAATGATATCAAAGCTCCTGCAAAAATACCATTTTTAATATTAGGTATCAAAACTTTTCTTACCGCATATGATGGGGTTGCCCCTAGGTCTAGGGCAGCCTCTATAATGTTTTTATCCATTGATTCTACAGCGGGCAGCACTGTTAAAACTACATAGGGTATACAAAACATAACATGGGACAAAATTAGGGTTATATAACCTAAATTTAGTTTTAAAAATCCATATAGACCCATTAGAGAAATAGCAGTTATGATATCTGGATTTAGCACTGGCAAGTAGTTTATGTTTAAAACCATGTTTTTCTTTCTACCACGTAGCTCAGAAATCCCGATCGCTGATAATGTTCCTATGATTGTTGCAACAATGCTCGCAACTACTGCTACTATCAAAGTTGTTCTTACAGCTGAGATTATCTCAGGATTGGAAAATAATTCTTTGTACCAATCAGTTGTAAAACCAACCCATCGACCACGTAATTTACTATCATTGAAAGAAAAAACAATCATTACTACAATTGGCGCATATAAAAATATAAAAACTATAATTGTATATAGACGCTCTAAAAACTTTCTCATACTATATCTCCCTCTAAGTCACGACCAAATCTTCTTTGGATAAATAAGGCCAAAAATAAGATTAGCATAAGAATGATGGCTGTTGCAGATCCAAAGCCCCAGTCACCTGTAAAAGTAAATTGCTGGTCAATTAAGTTTCCTATCATATAAACTTTTTGCCCACCAAGTAAGTTTGAAACAACAAAGGTAGATATAGCAGGGATAAATACCATAATTATGCCAGTATAAACTCCTGGTAATGATAGAGGAAAGATAACTTTTCTAAAAATAGTTCCCCTATCGGCTCCTAAGTCTAGGGCAGCATCTATTAAGTTTTTGTCTACTTTTCTTAAGGCATTGTAAATTTGAATAACCATAAAGGGTAAAAATTCATAAATCATCCCTAAAACTACGGCTGTTGGAGTATACATAATCCCTAAAGGCCCACTACCAAATGAAGCTAAAAACCTATTTAAAACCCCATTTCTACCTAAGAGGGTAATCCATCCATAAGTTCTAAGTAAAAGATTTATCCACATAGGCATTATAAAAACAAAGATAAGAGATGATGCTATTGTTTCATCCATTTTTGAAATAATATAAGCAACTGGATACCCTATCAGTAAACAACCAAGAGTTGCTAAAAATGATATCAACAAAGTAATACCTAGCATTTTTAGGTAAAGAGGTTCAAAAAATCTTTTGTAATTTGAAAAACTAAAAGAAAAATTTTCAAAAGCTATGGATCCAGAACCATTAAAAGAGTAAAAAAGTATTAGTACTAAGGGCAATATAATAAAAACTCCTGCCCAAACTAGGTAAATATTTAAATATTTTTTCATTATTTATTCCCTCCAGGTTCTACTAATTGGCTAGGATTAGATTTCTCTTCCATAACATGGATAGCATCAGCATCTATAGCAACACACACATTCGTTCCTAGGGCAATGTCTTCTGGATGGTGGACATTTATGGAAAAATTATCTCCACTCACACGAATGTCATAATAAGTTCCTTTAAACATAGACCTTACTACCTTTCCCTTTAAATTTGCGTTTTCTGATAAATATAAATATTCTGGACGCAGCATTACACTTACGTCTTTGCCAGGCTCAACTTTATCAACACACGGATAGTCATGGCCTAGGAAATTTACTATAGATCTATCTACCATTTTGCCCTTAAAGATATTTGAATCTCCTAGGAAATTTGCTACAAAAGCATTTACTGGTTCTTCGTATATATGCTGTGGTGTACCATATTGCTCTATGATTCCTTTATTCATCACTGCAATTTTATCTGACATAGATAAAGCTTCTTCTTGATCGTGGGTAACATAAATAAAAGTAATACCTACTTCTTGCTGGATATTTTTAAGTTCTATTTGCATTCTTTTTCTAAGTTTTAAATCAAGAGCACCCAAAGGCTCGTCAAACAAAATAATTTCTGGTTCGTTTACTAAGGCACGAGCAATAGCCACCCTCTGTTTTTGGCCTCCTGATAATCTTGCTATATCCCTTTTTCCATATTTTTCTAAGTCTACTAGGGCCAGTGCATTTTCTACTTTTTTCTTTATTTCATTTTCTTTGTTTTTTTTAATTCTAAGACCAAAGGCTACATTATCAAAAACATTTAAATGAGGAAAGAGGGCATAGTTTTGGAAGACTGTATTTATATTTCTCTCATTTGGTGGGATATTTGAAATATCTTTTCCTTCAAAAATCACTTCTCCACTACTAGGTTTTTCAAAGCCACCTATTATTCTAAGAGTTGTAGTTTTTCCACATCCTGAAGGCCCGATTAGAGTTAAAAATTCGCCTCTTTCCACATCTAAATTGATAGACTTTAGGATTTGTTTTTCATCATAAAACTTATTTATATCTTTTAATTGTAAAACTTCGCTCATTTTTACCTCCTAATAAGCTGCTAGGACTTCCACCCAAAAGTCATTGTAAATTTGCATATAATCTTCTAGGTCCTCAAACATCTCAGGCTCTGGGTGCTTTGAAAAATCTGGGTAAGCCTCTTCTGATTCCGCTATATATTCTGGTAGATTTTCTCTAACGCCTTCTACAACACTGGTAAAACCCTCCATCCATTCTGCGTTGGCTGTTGCTATTTTAGGATCTGTGAAATAATTTATAAATATTTCTGCATTTTCCTTATTCCTTGCTCCCTTTGGTATAGCAAGGTTATCTACTTGCATATTCATCCCTTCTTCAGGGGTAACGTATTTTAAATTTGGATTTTGAGTTCTCATTAATAGTGCATCTCCAGAATACATTACTGTAATAGCTGCATCTCCTTGGACAACCAAGTCACGGGCTTCATCTGTTAGATAGGCATATACTAATGGTTTTTGTTTGATTAATTCATTTTTAGCTTCTATTAGTTCCTCCATATTTCTAGTATTTATAGAGTAACCTAGCTTTTGTAGGGCTACTGACATGGAAAGTCTAGGTAAATCATACATGATTATTTCACCCTTATATTTTGGATCCCAAAGGTCCGCCCATTTTGTTATAGGTTCTTTGATAATATCTGTGTTATAAACTATCCCAAAATGGGAGGCAAAGTACGGAACTGTATATTCGTTTTTAGGGTCATAGGCAAGGCCCTTATATTTTTCGTCCACATATTTAAAATTTGGAACATTTGAAAAATCAATTTTTTCTAACATATCATTTTTAAGAAGTCTTTCTACCATATAATCACTTGGTACTATTACATCGTAGTTATTTGATGATTGGGAAAGTTTTATAAACATCTCCTCATCAGATGTAAATGTTTCATAAACTACGTCTATGCCAGTATCATCTTCAAATTGTTCTACTAAATCCATATCCATATATTCACCAGCGTTAAAAACTACAACTTGGTTTTTATTTTTACTAGTACATGAGCTAAGACTTAGCAAAACCATTGTCAGCAACAAAATTCTTTTTTTCATAGGCCCTCCTTTTATTTTTAAAAATAGACAAAAAAAGTCCTTGCACATTATTTTGAACAAGGATTTTATAATCATACCTACTTACTCATTATTTAAACCCTCTAGGTATGAAGTTTATTATCAGGATTTGGCAATTTGCCCCCTGTGGTTGTGAGTTTTAACCATATAAATGAGTTTAAAGTATGGCTAAATGTGAGTTGCCCCACCAATTCTTACCCCACAGGTGTTCTTAATGTATTTTTATTTTTATTAGATTGTAACTACCCCAATTATAAAGATTAATATTTCAAATGTCAAACTCTTTTTTTAGGTTAAATGATAGTTATAATCATAGTAATTGGATGCTTATTTATTTATTTTTTATACTCATCTTTTATATCAAAGGCATGGTTCATAGGGCCACTTCCTTTTCCTAAGTCAAGACCATCTTTTAAGGCACCTTCCAGATATTTTTTAGCAAGCCTTACTGCTTCTTCTAAAGATTTTCCTTTAGCAAGATTTGCTGCAATAGCTGATGAAAGTGTACAGCCTGTACCGTGAGTATTGTCATTATCTATGCGGTTACCATTTATCCAAATTTCTTTGCCATCTACTAAAAGAAAGTCATTGGCATCATTTATAGCATGTCCACCTTTTAATAATACATTTACTCCAAAATCTTGATAAATTTTTTTGGCTGCCATTTCCATATCTTCATCATCTACAATTTTTGTATTAGCAAGGATTTCGGCTTCTGGAATATTTGGAGTAATAAGATCAGCTAGTGGAATTAATCTTTCTTTTAAAGTATCAATTGCATCATCTTTTAAAAGTTTTGAACCACTTGTTGCAACCATAACTGGATCAAGAACTATGTTTGTTGCTTGATATTCTTCTAATTTTTCTGCAATTGCTATGATTAAATCTTTATCAGATACCATTCCTATTTTGATTGCATCTGGATAAATGTCAGTAAATACTGCATCTAATTGAGATTTCAAAAATTCTGGACTTACATCCATGATGTCTGTAACGCCTGTTGTGTTTTGGGCAACTAGCGCTGTTATGGCAGACATTGCAAAAACTCCATTAAGGGTCATAGCCTTTAAATCAGCTTGTATACCTGCTCCTCCAGATGGATCTGTTCCTGCAATTGTTAGAGCTGTTTTCATATTTTCCTCCTATTTTTATAAAAAAAGAATACCCCAAGGGTATTCTATAACGGTTAACAAAATTTTCCTACGTTGGCATTACCCAAATCAGGTAAGGTCGATGGTTTACCATCCTCTCAGCTTTTTATAAAAAGCTCCCTACAAATTTATTTAATTCACTTATATTTTATTAAATAAGCAAATTTTTGTCAATCTATTTATTTCTAATATTCTTATAAGTAAATGGTGAAAATAGCAGTAACATTGGGTAAATCTCTAATCTTCCAAATAACATGGCTAAAGTTAAGACAAATTTTGATAAGTAGGACATACCTGCAAAGTTCTCCATAGGTCCAAATTGACCAATATTTGGACCAATGTTATTTATAGTTGCAGCTACTGCTGTAAAGGCTGTTTCAAAATCATTTGTATCAAAGGTTATAATTATTAAAAATATAATAAATAAAAGTATATACATAAGTAGGTACCTATTTGTAGCTCTTTCTACATCATCATCTACCTTTTTTCCATCAAGTCTATTTACAGTAACCCTCATTGGGTTTATGGATTGTTTTACTTGGTTAACTGCTGATCTAAATATCATGATTATACGAGATACTTTTAGACCACCTGCAGTTGAGCCTGCACTTCCCCCAATAAACATAAGTATTATTAAAATATTTCTTGCAAATAATGGCCACTGACCAAAGTCTGCTGATACATACCCTGTTGTTGTTATGATAGAAGAAACGGTGAAAAATGAATTGGCCCCCGCATACCCTACACTATCATATAAAGGCAGGATAGATACAAAAACTAAAAGACTTGATACACCGATAATAGCAAGGTAGGTCCAAAGTTCTTCTGATTTTAAACTGTCCTTTACTGATCTAAAAATTGCGTAATAATATAAATTAAAGTTTATACCAAAAAGTAGCATAGCTACTCCAAGGATTACTTCTATCACCCTTGAATCATAGTAAGCTACAGAAAGTCCGCGATTAGCAAAACCACCTGTTCCAGCTGTCCCCATAGCAAAAATTACTGAATCAAATAAATTCATACCAGCTAAAAGCAAGGCTATAGTTGTAACTGCTGTTAGAGCAATATATAAAATGTATAAAACTCTGGCAGTTTCTGCAAGCTTTGGTGTAATCTTTCCAAAAGTTGGCCCTGGGACTTCCGCTTGCATAAGATTTGAAGATTCTTTATGCTGTTTTGGCAAAATAGCCAGGGTAAAGACTAAGATTCCCATCCCACCAATTAAGTGGGAAAAAGAGCGCCAAAATATTATAGAATGTGGTAAGACATCTATGTCAGTAGCTACTGAAGCGCCACAAGTTGTAAAACCACTTGCCATTTCGAAAAAAGCATCTAAAAATGATGGATAGTTACTAGGTGTTAAGTATAAGGGAATGGCTCCTATTAAAGAATATAGCACCCAGCAAAAGGCTGTAGTAAACATAGCTTCTCTTGTAAAGATATGACCTTTTTCACTGCCGACCCTTGTCATAATTGTTCCAATCACACCTGATAGAACTATAGGAATTAAAAAATTTATTTTATCACTTGTACTCTCATGATAGATAAAAGCTATAAGTAAGGGCAAAATCATTAGTACTGCAAGTACTTGTAAGAGCCTACCTATGGCATTGTTTATTATTTTTAAATTCATACTTACTCCAATATATCATCTATTTGGGTAATATTTTTGCTTTTTGTAATTACTAAAACTCTATCCCCCATATCGATTATTGAATTACCAGTTGCAACCTCAATTTGCCCGTTTAATTCGCTATGTTCTATCATAGCCACTAGGGTGTCTGGTCTAGTTCTTATATCTCTTAATCTTTGATTAAAAATCATAGAATTTTCCTTTACTTCAAATTCTAAAACTTCTACCTGATCGCCTTCTAATTTATAGAGGTTATTTAGGGTTGATACACTTCTTGCATCATATTTTGATCTGATAATCCTATTTATATAATTACTAGCAGCAGATTTTGGGGTAAATGTGGCATCTATATCCAAGATACCAGTTAGTTTCAATAAATTTGTCCTGTTTACTTTTGAAATAATCTTATCAATTCCATATCTTTGAGCAATTAAAGCAATTAGAATATTTTCTTCATCTATACCAGTTAATGATATTACAGAATCAAAACTATCTATACGCGCTTCTTCTAAAATAGCCGGGTCAGACCCATCTGCATTTATAACTAGGGCATCCCTATACTTTTCTTGAAGGTCTATGGCCTTATCTCTATTTAGCTCTATAACAGTTACATTAAAGTTTCTTTCTAGTAGTAAACCAGTTAAGTGGTAGGCAATATTGCTTGCTCCTATTATTAGAATATTTTTCATCCTAATACTTTCAGGAATCTCTGCCTTATAAAATTGGTCAACATCATCTTTACTACCCATAACATAAATTTTTTGGCCAGCTTCTAAGACAAAGTCACCATTTGGTATATAAACCTGATCATTTTCTATAACCATACCTATTAAAACGTCAAACTGGCTTAGATATGAATCGGCATCAGCTAGCCTTTGCCCATCTAGCCTTGAATTAGGATTTATAACAATTTCCATCATTAGGGCCCTATCTTCAAGGAAACTTTGAACATTTCTAGCATGAGAATATTTTATAGACCTTTGGATTTCTTTAGCTGCTAAATATTCTGGGTTAATAACTAGATTTGATCCAGTAATCTCTTGAATCCTATCCATATGGTCAAGGTATTTTGGGTCACGAAGCCTAACAATAATCTCTTTTGCACCTAATGACTTAGCAAGGGCTGCAGAAATTAAGTTAGTATCATCATTTCTAGTTAGGGCTATAAACAAGTCACAGTCCCTAACGTTAGCTTCTTGCAAAATATTTAAATCTGTTCCATCGCCAACCATGGCCATAACATCATTTTGTTCAAGTAATCTATTTAATACATCCTTATTATGATCAATTACTAATATACTATGATCTTGTAAGGATAATTCATTTGTTAGGTGGGAACCAACCTTTCCTGCTCCCAAAATTATAATATTCATCTATTCCTCCTAGGCCTAATAAGTATAGCATTTCTGCATATAAATTCAAATATAGAAAATATATATATTATCGGTATTCTAGTAATTTTTATACCCTACCTCCTCTTATAGGTCGATGGGGTTAGGAGTAATAATAGCGGTTATATTTCAAGCCTTCCCAAAAGCATGGCGATAGCTAGAATAATCTCTGTGTAAGTAGAATTATAATAACCTATATAAGTCCTTATTAGCAAAACCACCTGTACCTGCTGCCCCTAGTCCATAAATTATTGAATCAAATAAATTTAAGTCTCCTATCTACAAAAGCCCTATGGTTATTAAAGTCATTGCTATATAAATTGTATATTGAAACTATGTAAGCTCCAACTGACCCAGCTCCCATTACAACTATTCTCATAATATATCCTTTCTAATATAATTATATTTTATAACAAATTTCAGATAATTTAAATAAAAAAGAGGCCTTATGGCCTCAAGTTATATATTTTTCTAATTATCTTGATTTAAAAAATCATAGGCATATTGGGCTAGTAAAAGCGCTCCATCCTTAAAGGCACTTTCATCTGGATTAAAGTCTTGGGCATGGTTTTTTGGGAATGTTGAAGGGTCATCTGGATTCATCGCACCAATAATCATATAAGCTCCAGGCATGCCTTCATAATCTTCGTATCCCGCTAATAGAAATCCAAAGTCTTCAGACCCAGCAATTCTAAGATCAGTTTTTACATGGTCATCACCAAATAATTCTTTGGCTACCTTTACAGCTGTATCGGTAGATGTTTTTTCATTTATAACCGGACCAGCTCCTTGGTTATAGGTAAATTCTGCACTACCACCATAAAGTTTTGCTGATGCATCTGCTATTTCTTTCAATTCTTCTAAAAATTTATCAGCTGACTCGTTTGTAAAAAATCTAAAGCTTGCGGTAAGTTTTGTATCGCTTGCTACAGCATTTGCAACTGACCCACCAGAGATGGTTCCATAGTTTAATACTATTGGTTCATTTAAGGCATCTACTTTTCTAGCCATTGCTCCATTGGCACCATTTATAAAAGTATTTAACATCATAATGGCATCATTGCCATCATATGGAGTAGATCCGTGGGCAGATTTTCCTTTGAAGTTTACTTCAAAAAAGTAATTTCCCGCCATTACTTGATCATAGCCTGTAGCAGCATATCCAAGTGGAATGTTTGTGAAAATGTGAATGGCAAATCCGCTATCAACATCTTTTGTAACTCCTTGTTTTACAACAGCCTTTCCTCCATCACCAGTTTCTTCACCCGGTTGGAATAATAGCCTAACTGTTCCTGGCAGTTCATCTTTTATTTCAATTAATGCTCTACTTGCAGCTAAAAGCATAGCTGTGTGGGTATCGTGGCCACAGGCATGAGATTTGCCAGGATTTTTGGATTTAAAATCAAAATCATTGGTTTCTTCTATAGGTAGGGCATCAAAATCTGCACGAAGTAAAACTGTCTTGCCATCACTATCCGGATTTATTTCTGCTATAAGTCCTGTTGGCTCAAGCTGTGTTACTTTAAGGCCATAAGATTCCAATTCTTTTTTGATAAAGTCATTGGTTTCTCTCTCCTCCATTGCAAGCTCTGGATTTTCGTGTAAGTGTCTTCTTTGTTCAATGATTTTTTCTTCATCATTATAAATTAGTTCTTTTAATTTTTCGTTAATCATTATAAGTCCTTTCTGTATAATTAAGCTTCATAAATTGTCTTTTCATAAGTTTTATTGTAGTCGTTTTTATAATCTAAATAGTGGTTGGATAATTCTCCTAAAACAAAGGTAGTAGCTAGCACAGCGTAAATTGCAAAAGCTAAAATTAATATATACATTAGAAAAAAAGAAAATATCCCATTAGCATAAGTCCCTAACGGAACTATTAAAGCTATAAATACAAGTACTGGTAGGATAAACCATTTAGCATAAGTTTTTAAAGTTTTGCCAAATAAGTCTTTACCAACCTTAAAAGTTCCTTTAAATAAATCAGCAAATGATAGTTCTGGTCTATCTGCTGCTAGTAGAAAACGGTAATTTGTAAAGGCTGAATAAACTATTTGCCCAATTAGGATTAGTAGGACTAAGCCCACGGCAGTTGATACAGCACTAAAACTATTATTTATAACAAAACCTGCTGCAATTGTTGTCACAAGGCTAAAGCCCAAAAATATCCAAGCGAGGTTAGGTAAGAGCGAAATCAAAAAGCAAACTCCAATCACCTTTAAATTCAAATGATTTATACCATCCATATATTCTCCAACTGTTCCCATCCTATTATAAACTAGGCCTCTAGCAATCATAAATTGAAAGGTAATGAAAACTATAGTTGTAGGATATTTGAAATTATTCCACTAAATGATGTACCCATACTTTCTAAATCATTTGGACTAGTTCCAAAAAGTTTTGCAATTAGAAAAACAATAATAGCTGATATAAATTGCAAAATAATAACTGAAGAAAACTTATAATCTCTTTGCATATTAACTCCTCCTTTTTTCTATAGTATATTTTTACCCAAAATGGGTATTTATATATTAGAGGTGATAAAATATGATTATTAGATTTGATGAAGATCAATTAAAGGCATTAGCTTTTGATGGCGATGACCAAGTAGGTTATTGTGAAGTTGAAGAAAAAATAGATAGTACCTGGGCAATTACTCACACTGTAGTAGATGAAGCTTACAGAGGTGATGGGATTGCAGAACAATTACTTGATAAAGTATGTGAACAAGCACGTGGAAATTACAAAAAAATTCTACCAATTTGCTCATATGCTGTTAAAAAATTTGACGAAGAACCTGAAAAATATGGTGACATCGACGCAAGAGCATAAGATATGAAACTGGGGATTGCCCTCAGTTTTTTTATGCCTATTTTTACTTTAAAATTATCAATCTTTACCAAAATCTCAAGATTTGGTATTATAATTCTAATATTATAATAGCAAAGGAATTATTTTGAAAAAAGATTTGAGAAAAGATTTAAAAATAAAAATAGCAATCTTAACTATAGCCCTCTATGTAGCCAGCAATAGTGTTATATCCGGTACTCTAGTTTTTATGCAAAGAGACTTTGGTATCTCTATTACAAATGCAGAATCTCTTATAACTATATCCTCTATTGCGACAATTATCACCATCTTTTTAAGTGAAAAAATCACTAGAAAAGTTGGTATGAAAAATTGTGTAATGATCGGTCTTTTTATGGTTGGTTTAAGTTCAATCTTACCAATTATAAGTACTACATATACTTCTGTTGTTCTAAGCCGTCTTATCATGGGTGCAGGAGTTGGTTTATTTAATGGACATAGTGCAAATTATATAAATACTTTTTATCAAGGTGATGAAGCCTACAAGCTCCATGGCATCAGAAACTCCACTGAATTTATCAGCCAAATGGTATTTTTATTTATGGCTGGTCTTTTGATGAAAATCCACTGGAAATATGCATTTTTAGTTTATTTTGTAGCATTTTTTATTATGGCTTACTTTAATAAGGTCATCCCAGAAGTAGATACTACTGATAAGACAGATGTAGGTAAATTTAAAATAAATAAGCAAATATTTTTCTACGCGTTTTTTGCTGCAATTATGATTATGAATGTAACAGCCCTTAGCGTGCGTTTTCCAACTATAGCTACCAATCAAAAAGGTATAGGTGTTGATGCAAACTTATATATGATTATATTGCCAATGTCAGGGATGATTTTTGGATTTTTATTTGGGATTATCAACCGTATTTTAAGGGAGAAAACTATTATTTTAGGTCTTGCTATTTATGTACTTGTAAATATTGTGCTAGCATTTTTTGGCAATGATATGTATATATTTTTACTGTGTATGGTCTTTGTGGCCCTATCCCAGTCTTTGTGCATACCATATTTATTTGCAGAAGTTTCTAGGTTTGCAAAAGGATCCCATGCAAGGATTGCCAACAACCTTATTTTTGTAGGGTGTAATGTGGGTGGATTTTTAGCACCATTTTTCTTAAAGGGGGTAAACAATCTTCTTCATACTACATCACTTACTCTAGCCTTTACCGCCTTTAGTGCAATATATGCTATCATGTTTATCCTAAATATATATGAACACAATAAAATAAGGTTTTAAAAAGAGCAGTTACCCTGCTCTTTTAGTTTATAAAAATAGATAAATCTAGCTCTTGGCCTAGCATATTAAAGATTTCTTTCCCACGTACACTATTTCCAGTTTTATCTAGCCTTGGAGAATAAACTCCTATACCACATACTCCTGGTACAACTCCAAGTATGCCGCCAGAAACTCCGGATTTTGATGGGATACCTACATTCATTAAATACCTGCCAGAATTTTCATACATGCCACATGTTGCCATTTGACTTAATACAATTTGCACTTCAGATTTAGATAATAAATTATAATGAGTTTCTAAGTCACAACCTCTATTTGCAAGGGCTGCTCCCATACTAGAAAGGCCAACTACACTTGTAGAAATAGAGCAGGCTCTAGTGTATAAGTCTAAAACTTTTTCAGGACTATCATCAAATATTCCCTTACTTTTTAAATAATAAGAAATAGCCTTGTTCCTATCAGTTGTCTCCATTTCTGATCTATAAACTTCTTCAATCAAATAGGCCTTTTCTTGCTTGGATAATTTTTTGTAATAATCTAGAATTCTTTGAAATTTATCATCAACATCGGTCCCCAAGATCATAGAAGCTGTGGTAAGGGCTCCTGCATTTATAAAAGGATTGGCCGCCTTATCAGTAATGGGCACTAGCGAATTAAATTCATAACTAGTTGGCTCACTACCTACCTTACTAAAAACTGCTTCTGGGTCATTGTCATGTAAGGCCATAATTAAAAGCAAAACTTTTGATATAGACTGGAGAGAAAATTCATAGTCATAGTTTCCATAATTAAAGCTTTCCCCAGTAACAGATGTTATGCTTAGGGCAAAATTATCGGGATCTACATTAGCAAGTTCTGGTATGTAGCTAGCTAGTTCTCCCTCGCCAATGCTGGATTCACTAGTTTTTATAACACTTTTTATTTTTTCATCTATAAAATCTCTGTTGTATAACATGTAACCACCTCTACCTACCTATACCCATCTTTTAATAAATCAAGGCGATAGCAGCCTTATTAAATTGACTTTTTACTTAATTTCTTCTAAAATTATACTAGAGTACTTAAAAAGGAGAATAATGTGGCAAAAATATTCAAAAAGGCCTTTATTACTTCATTATTAATTTCTCAACTTTTTATAAATCCAGGAATTTCCCATGCTGATTCTATTATTTTAAACAAAAATACCACTGACGGTGTAAATGTTAGAGTAAAAGAAGATGTAAATAGTGACATCCTTGGTGGCATCGAGGACTTTACCCCTTATGAAATAAAAAGTGAAACTGATGATTGGTATGAAATAGAATTTGATGGTAAAAAGGGTTTTGTAGCAAAAAGATGGTTTTATAAGCTAAAGCATACAAGCTTACTTGCTAAAACCAACCTAAAGGAAAGACCTGATAGTGATTCTAAAAATCTTACCGATGATAAATTACAAGCAAAAACAAAAGTTACTATCCTAGGCTTTGAGCCAGATAGTGACTTTGTAAAAGTTTCCTATAATGAAGATTTTAAAGATAACAAAAAAATAAATACCATAGACTTAGAAAAACTTGAAAATAGTAATTTACTTTATGATTTAGCAGACGAAAGTGAAACTAGCGAGGTAAAAACAGTTACCCTTGGGGAAGAAAATGAAGAAGCTCCAAGTGTAGTAACCCTAAATGAGGCTCCAGAAACTGTAGCCCTAGACCAGACCACAGACTCAGATGATGTAGATGAAAAAATCAAAGAAGGTTATGTAAAACTAGAAGACCTAGCTATCTCAAAAAAAGATGCAGATGATATAGCTGATTTGACTAAATTTTATAATGATATGAACACCTTTATAAAAGAGCAAACAGCCCGCGAGGAAGCTGCTAGAAGTGCAGTTCGTGAGATAACAGAAGTATCTTATGTAACTACAACTACATCTACTAACCAAATTGCAAATAGTAATACATCAAATACCCAAAATCCAAATACAGTTACAGTACCTGTTACAGGATCTAAAACTGGTAGCGAACTTTATAAATGGGCTACTCAATACCTTGGCAATCCATATGTATGGGGTGGCATCGATCCAGTACGTGGTATAGATTGTTCTGGTTTCACCATGCAAATTTATCGTCAAGTTGGTATAAACCTACCACACTTTGCTCAAAGCCAGCAAAGATACGGAGTAGAAATACCATTTGGTCAAGAAAGAGCTGGAGACCTAGTATTCTTTGGGACAAGTTTAAATAATATAACCCACGTAGGAATGGCAGATGGAAATGGAAATATGATCCATGCATCAAGTCCAAGATATGGAATAATTATAAGTCCAATCAGAAATCCTATTTCAATTAGAAGAATTGTACAATAAAAGAGGAGCACATGCTCCTCTTATTTTTATCTAATTTTGGCTATCATTTGATGAAGTAAATATATTTATAAACGAATTTACAATTGACCTAAAGAAGTTAAGAATAGAATCTAGAAGACCACTATCTTGAGCTTCCTTGGCAATATTATCAATGGTTTCTTTGTTTTCGTTATAAAATTTACCTGCATTATCAGCTAGGTCATTACCAAATTTTATAAGATTTTCCCTTACTTCTTTACTATCTATAGCTGAAGAATTTTGGTACTTATCAAAGAAGTTTATTAAAATATTTATATTATTATCACTTAGTACATTTTCAAGATTTACATTTTTTAGCGCGTCTTGAATATATATACCTATTTGATTGGCATCTGCAGCTTGACCAGTTTCTTCCTTATGTTCAGCAAGCTTTTGTTTTACTTCTATGACAACCTTATCTAAATCGGCCGAATCAAAGTTAGAGTTATCTTTATTCTCTTCTGTAATTTCATTTACAGCTTCAAGTTCCTCTTGAGCAACTTTTGCACGTTCTGGGTCTATGTCTTTACCAGAATTTGCAAGGGCCGCATAAACTCCAACCAAGGCTGATTCACCTGTAACAGGTTTTGGACTTGCTACATAAATATCAGCATCAGTAATCCCTGCTGTGATAGCTGCATTGGTATATTGGCCTTGGGTTATTGATGTAATATTTGCTGGTGTTACGATATTTACTTTAATCCCAGAATTTTCTGGTAATTTTTTGATATATACTGAAGAAATCATATTTGAATTATCAGTATAATAGCCCAAATATTTTTCTAAATCATTGCCTGTGGCTGTCTTATAGGCAAGGTTTGGATCGTTGCTAGTTACACCAAAGGCTTGGTTTACTTGATTTATTTGCTCATTATTAAGGGCCGCTCCATATACTACCGCATCTTTATTTGCATCAGCTGCTGCAATAGCTATCGATGGTACAAATATGCTTAGAGCACACAAAAGTGCTAAGAGTCTCTTTTTCATAAATCCTCCTATAATGATTCGATTTTCTCGATGATTGGATTTAATTCTTCTAAGTTTACATCTTCTACAAGACCAGCATCAATTTTACTTGCTATATCTGGGTTTATTGGAAGTTTGGCAATCGTTTCAATGTCATATTTTGCTGCGACTTCTTCTATGTGGCTTTCTCCAAATATTTTGTGATTAGATCCACAGTCTGGACATTTGAAGTATGACATATTTTCTACAAGTCCTATTACCTCTTTACCCATCATTTTTGCCATTTTTAAAGATTTTTCTACAACCATACCTACTAAATCTTGAGGTGTCGCTACTGCAACAATTCCATCAATTGGTAGTGATTGGAAAACTGTAAGTGGCACATCACTTGTTCCCGGTGGCATATCGATAAGCATGTAGTCGATTTCGCCCCAGTCAACATCAGTGTAAAATTGTTTTATAACACCTGTTACTATTGATGATCTCCATACTACTGGGTCAGTTTTATTTGGTAAAATCATATTTACAGATATAATTTTTATCCCATCGCGAGTCACACCTGGATACATGATGCCCTCTTTGGTACCTGTTACACTTTCATCAATCCCAAAAGCTTGGGGGATTGATGGACCTGTAATGTCAGCATCAAAAACCGCAACTTTGTATCCTTGTTTATTTAATTTATTAGCTAATAAGCTGGTTACAGATGACTTACCAACGCCACCCTTACCACTCATAACTGCTATAACCTTACCAACTGAAGAACCTTCATTAAGGTTTACTTTAAATTGGTCAAAATTTCTTTGTTTTTCCATTTAACTCTCCTTTATAAAAGAAAAAAGCATTATTTAATTAATGCTTCTTTCATAATTATATCTATTTTTTGTTAAATTGCCATAAGGCACCAGTATAACGGCTATTTCTAGCCATTAAAAGTTTATTTTCATATCATTATCCTTAATAAGTCCCCTTTTATACATTATCTTATAAATAATATAAGAAAGTAGGGCTGGAAGGATAAAGTGTAAAAATAGTATTTGGATTAATAATATTGAAATGCTACGAGCTCCTGCCATTGCATTTAAGGTTGAGATTTGTCCTACTAGGCCACTTGTTCCCATACCTGATCCTAAAGGAGTATTTTCCATTTTGAAAACTAACGTAGAAACCGGCCCTAAAATTGCTCCAGCAAGGGTTGGTGGCAAGGCAATCCATGGATTTTTTATAATATTTGGTACTTGAAACATGCTTGTTCCAAGCCCTTGGGCAAGTAAACCTTGCATGCCGTTATCCTTATAAGAAATAACTGCAAAACCAATCATCTGAGCTGCACAACCAACTGTTGCCGCTCCACCAGCTATACCTGATAAGCTAAGCATCATGCAAATTGCAGCTGAAGAAATAGGAAGGGTTAGGGCAATACCTACTAAAACTGCTACGACAATACCCATTAAGAATGGTTGCAGTTCTGTTGCGCGCATTATTATGTTACCAAGACCTGTCATAAAGGCAGCAACACCTGGCCCAATCAAATCTCCTACTAACACACCTACTAAAATTGTAAGGGCAGGAGTTAATATAATATCAAGTTTTGTACGTTTTGATATAAGTTTACCAAATTCTACTCCAAATATGGTTGCTACGTAAACTCCAACCGGACCGCCTAGTTCATAGGCCCCTAAGCCTACAATGGTTGATGCAAACAAAACTAAATTTGGTGCCTTTAAAGCATGGGCAATAGAAACTGCAATTGCTGCTCCTGTTGCCTGACCTACTAAAGGCCAAATTCTTTCTGTTAGAAATGAAATATTAAAGGTATTACCAATAGAATTTAAAATAGTTCCCACAAGTAGGGATGCAAAAAGACCAAAGGCCATAGCCCCTAGGGCGTCTATAAAATATACCTTTGGTGATAAGGTGATTCCTTGCTCATCTAAATATTTTTTCATAACTTCTCCTAAGATTTTTCTTAGCTAAAGTATAACACAAAAAATATTTATTGTATATACAGTGGGATATTAATTTAAATATCCTTTTTTTCTTAAAGCCTCTTCTATTTTTACAAAAGTCTCTTCATCCTTAGCGCTAATCGTATGATAATGAACATCTCCCGTTAAATTTTTTAAGGGTGTTGATATATCAATATTTTTTACAAAATTATTGACACCATTGCGCGACTTTATATCCAAATCTTTGCGTATAACTCCATAAACTGGGTGGTTGATAAAAATATCTGTTATCTCTCCCCCATTATCAATTATTGTATTTAGCTCATCTTTTATCGAGCTATCATCATGTTTTGATTCTATTATTTTTGTTAAATGTTCGCCTGTTTCTATTTTATAACCCTTATTAGTAGAAATAATTTCTACACCAAAGGCCTTTAATACGCCGATATCTTTTACAATTATTTGTCTTGATACATCAAAAATTTCGCCTAGAGCGTCTCCAGATATAGGCTGATCACTTCTTTGTAGAATCTTTATTATCTCATTTTGTCTCTTACTTAGTTTCATAGTTTACCTCTTTAGTTAACTATACCATTTTTATCTTGACTTTTTTATAAAAATCTTGTATTATATCTTCAACAACTATGAAAAGAGGAGTAGCTTTTCGGAAGAATCTAGAGAGTCCCAGTTGGTGGAAAGGGATATTTGGAAGATAAGTGAAAAAAGCCTTTGAGTTTCTTTGAGGATATTTGATTCAAAGACGTGATTGCACGTTACAGCAAACGAGTATGATTGTACTTAGTGAGGTATACTTTGCGAAAAGTATGCGAATTTGGGTGGTAACACGGCCTTTCGTCCCATGGTTCGAAAGTGTGCGTGTATTTTTTTTACAAATTTTTAGCCCAAGGAAGGAAATATTTATGAAAAATATAAGAAAAATTTTGTTAAGCCTCTTACTTGTTTTATTTAGCTTTACAAATCTAAGCTTTGCAAGTGATGGCGATGAAGTTTTAAGAGTTGGAATGGAAGTAAACTATGCTCCTTTTAACTTTTCTGAAGTAGATGATACCAATGAGGGTATCCCAGTAGCCAATTCTCCCGGAGAATACGCTAATGGTTATGATGTAGCAATTGCTAAAAAAATTGCCGATGAATTAGGCAAAGAATTAGAAATTTATAAGATAGACTGGGATGGTCTTATTCCTGCCCTAACATCTGGAAAGATTGATGCCATTGTTGCTGGTATGAGTCCTACAGAGGAACGATTAAAACAAATTGACTTTACTGATAGCTACTACAATGCAACTATTGGAGTAGTAACTAGAAAAGATTCTCCTTATGCAGATGCAAAATCAATCCATGACTTTAAGGATGCAAAAATCACTGCCCAAATGGGTACTTTCCATCTTGATTTAATTGATCAAATGGATGGTGTGAAAAAACAACAAGCTCTTGATTCATTTCCAACAATGATTGCTGCAACAAAAGCTGGAAATATTGATGGATATATTTCTGATAAGTCTGGTGCTATGAATGCTATAGCAGCTAATGCGGACTTAACTTATAATGAATTTGCACCAGAAGATGGTTTTGAAATTGATCCTCTCCTAACGAGTGTAGCTGTTGGTGTAAAAAAAGGATCCGACTTAAAAGATAATATAAATAATGTTTTAGAAAATATTTCAGATAGTGAACAAGTTGAAATCATGAATAATATGATAGCAATTTCAACTTTACAAGATGAAGGTGAAGGAGAAGAGAAAGAAGTAGAAGAGAACCAAACATTTTTTGGAGAAATGAAATCTATTTGGTCTAGGTACTCATCATTATTTTTAAAAGGTATTGTAAATACATTATTTATAGCTGTAGTTTCCACTCTTCTAGGATTTTTAATTGGACTTCTAGTAGCAATTATTAGAAAAACTGAAGTTAGTAAAATTAAAAACCCTATAGGTTATGGAATTTATAAAATTGTAAACTTTCTACTTGGAGTTTATGTAGAAGTCTTTCGTGGAACACCAATGATGGTACAATCTGTAATTATTTTCTACGGACTAAAACAATATTTTGACATAGACCTATCAACAATGTTTGCAGCTATCCTAATTGTATCCATAAATACTGGAGCATATTTATCAGAAGTTGTCCGTGGTGGTATCAATTCTATAAATAAGGGACAGTTTGAAGCTTGTAAGGCCCTTGGTATGACCCACTGGCAAACTATGAAAAATGTAGTTATCCCACAAGCTGTAAAGACAATTCTACCATCACTTGGAAATGAGTTTGTAATTAATATTAAGGATACATCAGTATTAAACGTAATTTCTGTTACAGAATTATTCTTTATGAGTAAGTCAGTTGCAGGATCTACCTACCAATACTTCCCAACCTACCTAATAACAGCGATAATCTACTTTGTGCTAACTTTTGCCATAACTAGAATACTATTAGTAGTAGAAAAGAGAATGAGTGGTAGAGAGTATATACTTGAATCAAGTACAGGAGCAAAAAATGTCAATAATTAAAGTAAATAATTTAGAAAAAAGTTTTGGAAACCTTAAGGTTCTAAAAGATATAAACTTTAGTGTAGAAAAAAACGAAGTAGTTTCTATCATAGGCTCATCTGGTTCTGGTAAATCTACCCTACTAAGATGCCTAAACCTCTTAGAAACTCCAACAAGTGGAGAAATCCTCTATGAAGGAGAAAATATCCTAGATAATAATTTTGATGAAAGACACTATAGGTCTCAGGTGGGCATGGTTTTTCAAAACTTTAATCTATTTGAAAATAAAAATGTTTTTGAAAACTGTACCCTAGGCCAAGAGCTAGTTTTAGGAAAAAGCAAAAAAGAAGCAGAAGAATTAGCTATGAGTTTTTTATCAGATGTAGGTATGCAAAGATTTGTAAATGCAAAACCTGCCCAATTATCAGGTGGACAAAAACAAAGAGTAGCCATAGCCCGTGCCCTTTGTATGAATCCAAAAGTCCTACTTTTTGATGAACCCACCAGTGCCCTTGACCCAGAAATGGTAGGAGAGGTTTTAGAGGTAATGACAAAACTTGCTAAAACAGGGATTACCATGGTTGTAGTAACCCACGAAATGGACTTCGCCCGTGATGTTTCTACTAGAGTTTTATTTATGGATAAAGGTATAATTTTAGAAGATGGAACTCCAAAAGAAATTTTTGAAAATCCACACCATGATAGAACTAGAGAATTCTTATCAAGATTCTTAAATAATTAGGAGAATGAATGAAAGACTTAGTAGAAATTTACTCATCAGATCAAGATTCCTTTGCCGTAGGATATATCATCTACCAAAGTGAGGATAGACTTTTTACCCACTTAGTAGATGACCAAGGCAAGTTTGATGGATATCTTTTATTTGATAAAAAAACCATAGACGGGATAGAAAAAAATACCGAATACTTACAAAAAATTGAAACCTATATGGGTTTTTGGGGCAATATTTCTATTGGCGATAGCGACAATGAAATCTACCAATCCAAACCAGATTTTATAGATTTGATAAAATACGCCAAAGACCACAACAAAATAATAACTGTTGCAACAAGCTTTAACTACTATGATGTATCAACAGGCTATGTAAATTCTTATAATGAGGATATTGTAGTTATAGATGCTATAAACAAGGCAAATGCAGAGATTTTTGACCAATTTGAGATACTTATAGACGAACTAATAACCCTAGAAATAGAATCAATAGACAATTTTCTATTAGGTTATGCCAATAAAAAATCATGAACAATACATTAATACTTATAATATTAAACTTAGTAGGAAAAATCTTCTCATTTATTCGTGAGATGATTTTTTCTTTCTATTACGGAACAGGTCCCATAACAGATGCTTTTAATACATCAACAACGGCGGCAACCCTTATTTTTTCGGTAATTACCTATGCCCTAAGTAAAACCTACATACCAACCTATAATGAAGTTTTAAAAAAAGGAGGAGAAGAGTCTGCAGATAAATTTACTAATAATTTATTAAACTTTTCTTTATTTTTAACTACCGCCATAATGATAGTAGGCTTTACCTTTGCCCCAGCAATTGTAAAACTTTTTGCAGCTGGATATACAGGAGAAAAATTAAAAATTGCAACAAGCTTTATGAGGGCCATAATTTTAACCATATATCCAAATATCTATGCAGCAATATTTTCTGCATACTTACAGATAAAAGGCAACTTTCTAACACCAGCCCTACCGCTGATTATTTTAAATATAATTTTGGCTATTACAGTTGCTATATCAAATGGTAATGTTAGAATAATGACAATTGGTATATTTTTAGCCTACTTCATCCAATTTATAATATTTCCAAGGGCTATTAAAAAAACAGGCTTTAAGCGTGGTAAGATAAGATTTTCCTTTGATGAAAATGTCAAAAAAATTATAATATTATCTCTACCTACAACTTTTTCTATGGCAGCAGTTTATGTATCAACCATAGTCGACCAGTCATTTGCTTCCTTAGTTGCTCCTGATGGTGGTGTTTCGGTTATAAACTATGCCCTAAAAATCTTAAGGATAGTAAGTTCAACTTTCATAGTACCCTTTCAAATCACCGCCTATCCTATTATAGGAAAATTAGTTGCCGATAATGATATAAAAGGCATGAAAGACTTAACTAGCAAAACTTTAGTAAAAATCATGCTACTTTTTATCCCATCTATAATTGGAATGATGGTTTTAGCAGAACCGATTATTTCCTTTGTGTATTATCGAGGAGAATTTACCTACAATGATATGATTATGACAAGCCAGGTTTTATTTACCTACACCTTGTATCTACTTGGCCCAGCCATAGTTGATTTATTATATTTATCATTTTTCTCCCACCAAAATACAAAGGTACCAACAATTATTTCCTTTGTCCAACTAGGGATAAATATTATCCTAGACTACACTTTGTCAATGAAATACGGACTAGTAGGACTAGCCATGGCAACAACGCTTAGCCAACTTTCATCAGTCCTAATGGCCTTTTTCATGTATAAAAAAACTTTTGGTAGTCTTTCTTATAGATACATTTTAAAAAATATAGGCAAAATCCTAATAGCAGGAGCAGTCCTTGGAATATTTGCCAAATACTTTTATCAAATTCGCCCATCAAACCTATGGCTACTAGTAACAATAGCCTTAGCTGGACTTATATATGTAGGAGTGATTTATCTATTAAAAGTTGATGAATTTGATGATATTAAAAATACCTTGCTTAAAAGAAGAAAGAAATAAAAAAATAAAAAACGGAGTAGCTAACGCTATCCGTTTTTTATTTATCTAACCACCCTATAAGTATCTCCAACTTTTTGGATAGTAGTATTAGCTAGTCCTGTATTTAAACTTGAAAAGCTTTGTGGTCTATCTGGATTATCATCTATTGTTCTTGATTTTTGGATCTCTCCATCACTCTTTAGATAGTAATCATAGATTACAAAATCCCCTAAATTTTCTACATAGCCTTCACTGAAAGTTATGGTTGGATCATCCCAGGTTGCATCGATGTTATACCAATTTCCATCTATTTTTACCATATTCCAAATATGAGGCTCTCCAGTTTTTTTTGAGTGGCCTGTTGCATATCTTACATCTAGTCCTGCTTTTGTGGCAAGTTTATCAAATAGTGTTGCATAGGCATTGCATACTCCACCATTTCCATAGAGGATGCTTGCTGGGTGGTAGATAGAATATCCACCACTTATGTCTTTGCTATCTCCCCTATTGTATTGGTTTTTGGTTACAATAAAATCGTGAATTTTTTGAGTTTTCTCTAAGTCACTATCATAAGTATTTATATTTTGCTTTACCCAATCATTGGCAAAAGCTTCTACTTGGTTATCAACAACTGGGTCTTCTCTATATGTTACTGTAAATGTTGCAGAGTCGATGTATACTTTGTCTCCCCTAGTCTTATTAGGGTCATATTTTGTTTTTACATTTGTTTTGCCATACATACTATAAAAGAAATACCAGTCTTCTTTGGCTGTTTCTAAAAACCAAGATTGAATTTGTTGGTTACTAGTGTAGGCCTTAACACTTACTGTAAATTGAGTATTTCTCCTATCTAAATTATCTCTTATAATGTTTTTTATTCTTATATTTAGATTGTCATTTACAGCGTAATTTGCCTTAATCTTATTTATCCTTGCTATAAGGTCTTCACTATCTTTAATAAGAGTTTCTAATCTTTTTTTCTTATCACCCCTGATAATATTTGGCATATTATCTATTAAATATTGGGCAGCCTTAATTTGTCTTTCTAATTTTGTTGTATCTAGCCTATCTAATTGAGCTTGGTCAATTGCAGCATAGGCTGTATTTATGTTTAAATTTGTATTTATAATGGGATTTAAAGCCAAAACCATAGCTAAACTAAACCCAAAAATTTTCCTCTTCAATGCGCAAACCCTCTCTAATCTTTTCTTTTACATATATATAATATACATTTTTTAGGATGATTTTAAAGTAAAATTAGATAAAAAAAGCCCTACAAGTTGCTTGTAGGGTAATTTCTTAAAGCGATGCTAAAACTTTTTGTGCTCTAGCAATTAGTGCCTCTGATTGAGCCATAAGGCCATTTAATTGTCTTTCAAACTTTTTAGAAGCATTTGGCATTAAAGACTTTAATTGTCTAGCTGCTGCTAGGGTAGTTTGATTTCTTTTAATCGCTTCATTTAATTGAGCTTTTTTGTTTTGTTTTTTTGCTTGTTCATTTACTTGCTTTGATATATTTTGCTTAGCAGTGTTAATTCTTGCCATTGCATTTCTAAGCTCTTCATAGCTAGCGCTATCTTTACGAGCTAGGACTGATTTTGCATTTGCAATAGCTGATTCATATTCAGCCTTTAATTCTTGGCTGGCATAGTTATAATAAGCATTTGAGTTTACCACATTTACTTGATCATCTACTGCTAACTGTAATTGAGTAATTTGACTTTCAATTTTTGGATCACGTGTTAATGCTTGTGGATTATCAGCTGTGGCTTGTGCTTCGTAATTTTGATTTTCTATTACAGCTTCTTCTGTATTTAAATCATCAGCATATGCATTTTGCCCAGTTAAACCTAAAAATGCTATATTTGCAAGTAAAATATATTTTAATGCGTTATTTTTAAATTTCATATTCCCTCCTTAGAGAAAGGTATCGTTAACCTCTTATTCCCTTTAGTTGGTTTAAAACTTTGGTTGATCTAGCAATTAGATCTTCTGACTGTTTAATTAGATTATCTAATTTTGCCATATTTTTTGATGCAATGTTTGGAGTAAGTTCTTTTAGAAGATTAGCAGCAGCCTTTGTTCTTTCATTGGCCTTAATTGCTTCTTCTAATCTTTTTATTTGGTCCTCACGACTAATATCTGCTGCGGTTTGCTTTTTAGCTAGATTTTTTCTAGCTGTAGCTACTAAGTCTGTTGCAGATTTAATTTCATCTAAAGTGGAATTTGGATTTTCTATTGTTGACTTAGCTAAAATTGCTGCATTGTTGTAAGTATTGTATGACTTATCTGTATATAAATCTTTTTCAGATCTTATAGTATTTATTTGAGAAATTTCTTCTTTTAGCTTATCTATAGCTTTTTTTCTTTCATCTTTAGCTACAATTTCATTTTTAGCTTCTTTTACAGCATTAATTGCTAATTCATTTTGTAGGTTGGTAAGGTTAAGCCCATTATCTCCTACTGTTTTCCATGCATTTTCTACTGCACTATCATACTTATCTTTTAATTCTTTTGAAGCGTTTTTGTAGGCATCACTTGCTCTAAATTGGGATTGCTCAGTAGTTAAATTTATTAATTCTGTTTTATCTACTTCTCTACCATTTAAGTTTGCTTTTGCCTCTTCTACTGCTCTAAGGTAAGTATTAATTAGATTTGTATAAAGGTTGTATGTTTTATCATCTGAATATTTCTTATCTTTTGATTCTTCATAAGCTTTTTCAAGACCTAATAAAGCATTATTAAATTTTACCTGTGGATCTTGATCAGCATTTTTGTATTCATAACCTAATTTTACAGAGTTGTATTCTACAATTTTAGTAGATGCTTTTTCTAATGTAGCTCTAAATTCATCTTCAGCTGTAGTTGTGGTTTGATTAGCCTCTGTATTTGTACTTGCAGCGTATACATTTTTATTAGATGGCACTAGTAAAAGTGTACCTAGGGCTAGGACTGCACTTGTTTTTAAAATCTTGTTTTTCATATATAACTCCTTTTTGGTAGAAATATTTCTTTTTTGTATTATACCCTTTTAAGTACTTTTTAAAATTAAACTAAAAAAGACCCCTGAGGGTCTTCTTTTTATTAAGCTGCTTTTAATTCGTCTAAAGCTGTTTGAGCTTGTTCTAAAAGCTTATTTGAATTTTCTAGTAGTTCATTTAAAACATCTGCGTTTTCATTAGCAGTTTCTGGTGAAAGTTCGAATAAAAGTTCTACTGCACGTGCACTTGATCTATTATCGAAGATAGCTTGTTCTAAAGCTTCGATTTTTTCTTCTGTTGAAAGATTTGAAGTATCAGCTACTTCTTCAGTAGTTTCTTCTTCGCTTGATTCATCTTCTGATGATTCTTTAGTAGCAGTTTCATCAGTTGTTTCTTCTGTTTCAGCTTTATCAGCTTCTTCTGTTGTTGTATCTTCTGTAGTTTCAGCTGTTTCTGCTTGTTCTACTGTTTCATCTTTTTTGTTTTCTTCTACTACAGGTGCATTTTCATCAGTTGCGTTTTCATTTTGTACCATATTGTTACATCCTGTTAGGACTACTGATAATAGTAATGCTGATGCTAGTGTCTTATTTAATTTCATTGTTGTCTCTCCTTCTTGTTTTTAAATTCTCTTCTTTTTTATTTTTTCCTGTAAGAGCATATGCTCCAAGTGCTACTACTAAAACTACTCCTACCCCTACAAGAGATTTTATACCCGTTCTTACGATAGATCCTGGATTAATTGTTGCAGGGACTTGTCTGGTTGTAGTTACAGGTGTTGTAGTTGTTGTTGTACCACTTACTGGTGTGGTGGTTGTAGTTGTTGTTTCTTGAACAGGTTGTGATGATCCTGTAACAGCCGTCGCATTTTTAAACTCTTTTTCTACCGCTAAAAAATCATCCATTGTTGCATTATCATTATCTAATGCTTTAATTTTTTCTTCTAATTCAGATCTTTTTGCTTTATCGCTTATATCATATTTTTTAGAGTTAAAATCATCTTTTAATGCTTTTAGTCTAGCTTGATATTTATCTCCATCCAGAGCATTTGCTGCTTCGACAAGCTTATTTGAAGCAGACTTTAAGTCTTCTTCTTTAGCTTCATCATTTTTAATAAGGTCGCTAGCTTCTTCTATAGCTTTGTTATATGCTTCTTTAAGAGATTTTTGAGCACGTCTATATTTTTCGCTGTTCTTAAGAGTCTCATCATTCGCAATCATTTTATTGATGATTTCTCTTGGATTTAGTGTCTCTTTTTCAGATTCTGCATCTTGAATTTTCTTTACAATTGGTCTTAATTCTTTATGATTAAGCTGTCTTTTTAGCATTTCAGTAGAAAGCTCAATTGATTCTTTATTTCCTCTTCTCAATGCAGATTCTGAACTTATTAATATATCATCCAACCATTTTTTTGTATCTTCAGAAACATTAGCATAGTCTGGGTGATTTTTCACTTTATTTGCTAAAATTATTAATTCTTTTAATTCTTTCACATAGGAAGGGTCATCTGTTTTTGCATTGGCTCTTATTAAATCCGCAACAGGTTTTACTTCGCTCTGATTTAAAGCATTTACCAAACCTGTTCTTGCTATTTCAATATCAGTAGCTTTTCCACTGGCTAAAGCACTATTTGCAGCAGTGATAGCTTTATCCAAATTTCCTCTTTGAGTGAACCTTACATTTTTATATTCGTTATGTTCTTTAACTTTTTTAGCTATTTCTAGTAATTCCTCTAAAGTTTCTTCATTATCAACTTTTACAGAATTTTTTAAAAGTTTTTGAATATCAGAATTGTTAAGCGCCGCTTCTAAATCACTTATCGCTAATAAAATTTCTTCATTTGTTTCAGCATCTTTTGCTTTTTTAAGGGCCTTTTCTAATCTATCCCTATAGTTTTGGGACACACTCTTATAATTAGAATGATTTATAACTTTATTTGCATCATCTATCAGCCTATTTAATTTTTCGGCATCTGTTTCTTTTCCATTTTGCCCATTTTTATCAATAGAATCCTTAGCTTCTTTTATAGTAGCTATTGCTGCATCTATCTCTTCATCTTTTGGGTTAGACTTTTTTACTAAAGCTTGTGCAGCTGTGATTGCATTGTTATATGATTTTTTATCATCATCAGAAGCTAGTTTATAAGAATCTTTGTTTTTGTAAGATTCATCTTCGTTTATAAGTTCTTGTAAATCTTGTTTTGATGTTTTTTGATTATTACTATCAATAGTTTTTGTTTGTACAGGTGCTAGAGCTAATTTAGCTAAGCTTAAGTTGTTTAATGCTTTTTGCAAGTCAGCCGCATTTGCATTACCTTTAGCTAGCAATTCATTAGCTTTAGCTTTTGCTATATCATAAGTTAATCTTGCAGAATCTCCTGCTTTCTCATAAGCATCTGGGTTTTTAGAAGTAGTTTCTTCAATCTGTTTTTTCAATCTACTAATTTCACTATTTTGAGTATCAGCCTTATCTAAGGCGCTATTGTAGGCTTTATTTAACCTATTATAAGCATCATTTAATTTGCTGGCGTCAGAGTTTAAGTTGTAATAAACTTCTGCAGCTTGAGTAGATACACTTGTGAGGTTGGTCTGGGTATCTGGGCTTAGTTTTTTATAACTATCTGTTTTAGAAAACTCCTTAACAGAATTTATTAATTCTCCGAGCCTTATATATGCTCTACCATAGGTTGCATTATCTGATGGAGTGATTTTTTCAAACTCATCATAAGTTAGGGCAGAGTTATTTGCATCTAAATTATTAGATTTTATAATATCATTTATAGTTTGGGCAAGATTATTATTTGATGTAATAATCTCATCTTTGCTTTTATTAACATCTTTTTCATCTGCCTTAGCTACTTTAATTGCATCTGTTAATTTATCTTTGTCTTCTTTTTTAACGTTAGTGTTACTAGCGATACTTGCAGATAATTTTTCTGCTATGGCAATTGTTGAGCTAAGACCCTCACGTTGTTCATAGGTGTCAAAAGAGCTTGCACTTAAGTTTTTCTTTTTATCAATGATATTATCTATTAAGCCATTTATAGTTTCTTCATTTGCATCTACATTTACATTTTTACCAGCTGCTATTGCACTAGTATAGGCATTTTGTTCTGCGCTTGATGCATTTATATAACGAGTTGATTTTTTTACGTCTGCTTCTTCATCTGTTAATTTTTTTAAATCAATAAGTTTTTGATTTTCTTTAGTTTGCTCTCCACCATTATCACCATTATTTGTTGTATCGGTATCATCTGTTGATTCATTTGTGGTGGTAGGTGTATCGGTTGGTGAAGGCTGACTAGTTGCATATGCCACAGACCCAATTGCATTATTTTCTATAGGAGTTACTACGCCGATAGATAGTGCTAGAGCAAGGGTTCCTGCATATATTTTTTTTCTTTTCATTTCTAGCTCCTAATTTTTCTTTTAATTTAAGTCTATTACTTAATTTAAGTTACATAAATTATACATTATCTAGCTTTTATTGTCAAAATTTTCCAGTTATTAAAGCTAGGTAAAACATTTAAATTTCAACATATAGAGCAATTGTATTGTAGATAAAAAAAAGCTCTAAGAAGTTTCTTAGAGCTAACAACTAACCTTTGTAGGTATCTTTATTTCTTTGCATTTTATATAAGGCATAAGCTGCAATAATTAAAATTACAAGCCAAATAAAAACACTTTCTATACCAGTTTTTACTCGGTCTGTTGATTTTCTGTCATTACCCTTGGTTAACCAAGAAAATAATCCACTTGGGTTCCAAGGCCAGTTTGGCCACCATGGAAATCCTCCTGTATTGGAATCTTTCCCACTGTTATCACCTGGTATTGGTGGATTGTTTGGATTTGGTGGATAGACTGGAGGCCATTTATCATCGTTTGGGTTGGTTGGTTTAGTTGGATTTATTGGCTTATGAGGATTTGCTGGATCCTCTGGTTCTGTTGGATAGATTGGAGTATTATTTTCATTTCTATCTGGATTTGTAGGATCTGTTGGCTGATTTTCCTTACTTGGTTGGTAAGGACTATCAGGATCATTTGGTTTTACTGGGTTATTTGGATTAAACGGATGGTAGGGATTGTCTGGATTTACTATGCTGCCATCATTTCTATGAATATGTGGGTCATTATTTACAAATCTAATTTTAGCACCCTTGCCATTTTCTAGATTATCTTTATTAAAATTTGCCTCATTGTAGGTAAAAACATTGGTTTTTAGACCATCATTGCTATTTTCTACGATAAAAACTAATCTATATCTAGACTTATCAAAGGTAACAGTTCTACCATTTTCTTCAAAGTCTTCATTATCTTGGCGAATTACATATTCATATCTACCTACTTTATCAAAGTTAGGTTTATTAAAGTAAATTATATAATCGCCACTATATTCAAAGCTTGCAACTGTTGGCTTTGGAGCATCTTCTTGCGGCTCAATAACCACCTTTGCCTTATGAGGGGAATTGGCCCATTTTTCTTCACCGTACATCCACTCTACATTGATAGGAATATTTATCTTGCTATCAGCAGATGTTTTTAAAAATGGAATGACTATAAATACAGCCATAAATATTAATTTGTACAATTTTTTAAGATACTTCATTTTAGTCTCCATTCATAGGTCTAAGCACACCCAAAATTACTGTTCTACCATTTGTCGTTGCCTTTTCACAAGTGGATAGGGCTATGATTTTATCATTTCCAATATTTATATCTCGCTCATGAAGCTTTGTTTTTCTAGCATGCTCGATAAGAGCTTGCCTACCCTCCATGGTGCTTGTTGAAGAAGGATTAAATATTACTGGATCATAGGCATCAATTTTGCTTACCATAAAAATTTCTATACTATAAGTTTCTTTTGGTAAAAAAAGTGTACCAGTTTTGTGTTTATCAAAGTACTTTTGGTCCTCAAAAAGTACGACATCTCCAAACATTCCTCCTCGTTCCATATGGTGGCCATATAAGAGTGAATATGGATCTTTAAATTCTTTATTATTTCTGTAATCAAGGAATATTGCTCCACTTAGGGCAAATTTTTTGTAAACATCCTTGTTTACATATTCCATATTGTCCTCACCTTGGACAACTGGATGGTCAATATTTGTATCATCGATAGTTACCCAAGCTACTACATCTTCATTGATTTTCATCAAATCCCAAAGAGTTGGGTTTTCTCCGTCTTCAGTAATTTGTGGTTTGAACTTTAGTAAGTCATCACCTGCAAAACCACCTCTAAAAAGCATATATGAGTTCCAAAGGGAGTAGCCTGCAAAAAGCATGACTAGTATTAAAATGATTGCGACTATACGGTCAAGGATTTTCTCACCGATACGCGATATATTTGCTGCTGTTTGCAAATTGCTTGCCCCTTTCTTTGGGTTTAATTTAAGTTGTTAAGTCTTTCTATGGGTTTTGGCATATAAAAATAATATTAGCCTAGGAGATCCTTCGATTCCATTCGCTACGCTCATTGCACTCAGGATGACAGTGTGAGTTAAGAGCACATTTTAATTTGAATTGACTTCTTGCCGTGAGCGTAATGTGTTGCAAGATACATGGAGTCGAATGGGTCTGTTCTCGGGCTGCGCCCTGCGAGTGCTCCGCACGGGTCCTCCATGAGCCACATAAACACCCGTTGATTTCGGGTCCAGGATGACGGACACAATTGTTTATGCCGAAAAATTAGTGCGGGAGCACGGGGATGCCTTCGGAGAAGGCGGGTTTTCGTACGGGCTTTTCGCTTCGCGAAACCATTCCATGGGTCCCATGATTCGGGGACAACATCGGTCCTCCTTCAGCCGGACGGGCTTTGTACTTCGTGCAACCATTCCATGGAGGGTGCTCCACTAGCCGCACGGGCTTGTTTTTGGTAGTCCCTTCCCGGGACTAGGGGCCGTTTTTTATCTGGCGTGATATTTATTTTTTAGTCTAATTTATGCAAGTTGTTCTTCTTCTTTATCTCTTTTGAAGTATATAAAGAATACAATACCTGCTGCTGCAATTGCTAATACAAATGGTGCGATGTTTTCGATAAGACCTGTTGGGATTTGTGCTGTACGGCTGTTTTCCCAAGCGATATCCTCAATACCTGCAGTAACTGTAGCTTCTGCCGTTGCACCATCATCTACATTTCCACCATTAAGTGTAGCACCACCTGATACGTTAGCTACATATCCTCCATCAGCTGGATCTGACTCTGTAATTGTTACAGTATCATCAGCTGTTAGACCAGTTAATGTTATTGTAGAATTATTTGTTACACCAGAAATTGTGATATCTTGTCCAGTAGTTACTGCTTGATTTTCTACATCGTTCCCTACACCAGTTGTTGAGTATCTAACAGAAGTGTTGAATCCAGATCCCACATTGATTGTAAATGTAAATGTATCTGATAAATTAGCTTGGTTACCTGTGATTGTTTTTGTAATTACAAGGTCTTCTTGAGCTAAGGTATTTTCAAAGTTAGGTGTTACCTTATTAGTTCCATCGTGAACAATATAGTAAGCTATCTCTCTACCATTATCTTCTGTTCTTTGTACAAAAACATCTATATAGTAAGTAGAATCAGAATCAGTCATACCTGATATACCAGATGGATTTTCTGTAACTTGGTATCTATATACACCTACCGGTAAATCTGCTGCTGGTTGATTTACTGTTACAGCTACATTTCCAGTTGTTTGACCAGGTTCAAGTTCTATGGAAGCAGTATTGCCGATAAGATTTCCACCTGTTTGGTTATTATATCCAGCATAGCTTCCACCATTCGCATCTGTTATATCTACTTCAGTGATTGTAAAGTCAAATGTACCACCACCAAAGTAGTCACTAGCTGTTACTGTTTTAGTTAGTTGAGGTACTGTATTTGTTCCTTCAGCTGTACCTGCTGGTGCTGCAAAGGCATTACCAGCAAATGCACCAAATGATAATGTTGCTGCTAGTGCAACACCTGTTGCTTTTTTGAAAATATTGTTTAAATTCATTTATTTTTCTCCTAATTTTTATTTTTCCTGATAAAAGTTACTCTTTGTTTTTGAGATCCTTCGACGCGCTCCGCTTGCTCAGGATGACAGGCGGTGTCTAACTTATTATATTAGCTTGTTTAGAAGTTTGACCTTCTATAAAGGGCGAATATTTTTCCCTTTACTTCTTTTTTATCTACTGGGCCAAAGTATCTGCTGTCTTTGGCTCCTCTTCTCATATCTCCTAGAGCAAAAACTTCGTTTTCTTTTAATTTAAGTGGGAATTTGATTTCTTCTGTTGTTTCTTCGTATTCCCCAGTTGGGTAAAAGATATTTGTTTCTGCCTGATATGATCCGTTTACTATCAACTGTCCTTCTTTGGAGATATCTACTTCATCTCCACCACTTGCTACAATTCGTAGCGCATAGTCTGCATCATCCTTACCTACCACTACTACATCGCCCACATAGAAATCTCTATCGAGTCTGTAATACATCAACAAGTCACTTGGTACCATTTTTGGAAACATATCATCATTATAGACTACAAAAAATCCAAAAATGAAAGTGAATAACAACCATAATACTAAGATGATTAGTAAAAGTTTTTTAATAAAACTTCTAATCGCATTTTTATTAGAGACATCAACTCGCTTTTGTCTAATGATTTTATTAATATTTGTAAAATCGACAGGGTCTAGCGAGGTTTTACTATCCGCATGAGCTACTTTTATTTTTTCACTCATTGCTATTCTCTCTTAATGCTTTTAGTTCTCTATTCTTATCATCTAGTAGAGTTTCATATTTAATCTGTTGATTTTTAAAAGCCTCGGCATAGAGGTCTGAAAGCTTTTGAACCTTTGCCAGCACATCAGCTTCAGACACTCCGCCAATAGTTTGCTTTTTAAATTTAACTTTGCTTAAAAAATCTTCAACTTTTTCTAATTCATTCATCAATACCCCCTGCTAGTTTATTTCTTTTATATAGTCTATATACAAAGGCCATACTAGCAAGTGCTAGCATTAGAGCCATAGGGGCAAAGTTATCAATCAGTCCTGTTGGTGGAGGGACATCTTTAGCTATTATTAATCTAATATTTTGAGTAAAGCCATCATTATTATTAAACTCATTATTCGCTGTTTTCGGATCAACTTCTAGAGTCATTGTATATCCATCTTTTTGAATTATTGCTCCTGGTTGAAGAAAAATTTCATCCGATAAACCAGAGCTATTTTGTAAATCTAATGAATCAAAATCATAAAATGTAGGTACCTCCCATGAAACTTGACCTTTGTATGGATTTTTATAAAGTTTCCCAGTACCTGGACCTTTTTTATTAGAACTGTTAATAGTGTAGTAGAATACATTTAGATAATCATACTCACTTATATCTACATCATCTGGATTAATTATCCTTAAATTTATTGTAGAAGGCTCACTCCACTTAGCTACATATGTGCTTCCATGCTGTAACAATGTAGAACCAGGTGCAGAACCAGGAAATTTATAACCTGGATCTATATCTTGAGATTCATAATATAAAAATCTATATCCATATGGCACAGGAATATTATTGTTATTCTGTAGATATATTCTTGTATCAAGGTTTGTTGTGCCTGTACTATTATAAAAAGTTCTGCTTAACTGAGAAGATTGACTAAATGTTATTTCCTTATTAGTTAAACTATTCCCCGTACTATTTAATGATGTTACAGGATAGTTTGATTTAAAAGTCAAACTTTGTTCTACATTATAAAATACAACATTTATATCTTCATTTGTTGCAGTTGTAGTTGCTGTATTTCCTACCACTACATTACTTCCATTTATAGAATATGAGGTTGTTGTAAACGGTATTGTTTCTTGAGTAATACTTATTGTAGAGCCAGGAGTGATATCCCCTATAGTAGTAGATTGATTATTTGCAAGTGATACCGTCTCTACTCTTTGATTTGAGGTATCAGCAGCATAGCTTGTACTTATAAACATTTTAAATAATGAGTTATCAGCTACGCTTGCACTTGGTTCTGTAATAGTTATTGTGTATTTTAAAGTAGTTTTATTTGCATCAGTAGTATTAAATTTAGCAGTTAATGTTAATTTTTCAGCTTCTTCCCACACACCGTATATATCTGTTGGAAGAGGATTAGCTTCACTGACATTTATAGTTTGACCTGGCTTATACAAAACATTATTGTTTGATGAAGTTGACCAACCTTTGAAGTAATATCCAGAAACTTTAGCTGGGGCTGGGAATGTGAAGCTCCCGTCAGCTACATTTTCTTTTTTGTAATTATTTTGTGTTCCAGTTGGTTGGTTTTCGTGTATTGTTATGGTTCTATTAGCTTTCCATATACCATAGAGACTGTTTGGTAAATTTTCATTTGTTACCATAACCTCTTGGCCAGCTTTAAAGTCTACTGAGCCAGTCGGTGACTTTGACCAACCTTGGAAAATATAGTTACTTGCACTTGGTGTTGGCAGTTTTATAGTACCATTTTCTCTCATTTTCTGAGTTGTAAACTTAGACTTATCTGTGCCAGGTTTTTGCTCATAAAGATTTATACTTGTCTTATCATACTCTCCCCATTTTGCATAGAAGGTCATATCACTTGTTACGTTTATAACCTCACCTGGCCTATAAATACGAGATGGGTCATTATTTAAAAGCCATCCCTGGAAGTGCTTGCCTGCTGGAACTTTAAGATTACCAAAGTAGGTATTGTTTAAGTTTTCAGGGTCTTCTAACTTATCTACATTTCCTAGTACATATGGAGCTTGCAATATTGCCGCAGCGTTATTTAGGTACAAGTTTTTATCTGTAAATGAGTTAGTTCCATCTGTATAAGTTATTATGTGAATATCTTCTAAAGGTCTATATGACTTAGTAACTGGGTCAAAGTATTGCCATACTGGATATAAGAATAAGTCTTCTGTTATTGGCTCATCAAACTTATATTCTTCAAATTGTGTACCACTAAACCTGTACCAAGTAAGTTTAGTATTTGGATCATCCTTAAGCTTTGCTGGCTTTATAGGATTCCAAGCTGCATCATCTCTTTTTAGCATACTTCCTCTATTTACTTGGAAGTTAATAATTTTATCTGGGCTTGATACCTGACCTGGGGTTGTCATTTCCCTATAAACTCTTATATTATGCTTTTGTTGCTCCCACTTACCAAAGTAGGTTGTGTCTTTAGCTGGCATAGTTAGGTTTGTAAATTCTACTGGTAAACCTGTAAGCTGCTGGTTATCATACCAACCTTTAAAGGTTGCTCCATTCTTATCAGTATCACCAATCTTTATGTCAGTTGGAACAAGTGGAGCTATTTTTGTTTCATAAGGAACGGTCTTTATTCTATCAGTATAGTTAATATTATTAGTTTTAAATATTAATTGATAACTTAGCCTTTTGTAGAAGGTCCTGACCTCTTTCGGTTGACCTCTGGTATAAACTTTTGGAGAATCCTCATGTTGGCCAGGCTGGGTTACATACCTATATTCAAATCCCTCTACTGTATCTCCACCTACATATTTTTCAAGTCCAGCAATAATAGCGTTATGGGTAGTTTTTCTTATAACTTTCGTATTACCACTACTGTCAAGAATAGGCTTATCATTTTCATCAACTTCGATGTAGAATGTATACCACTCTTCATTTCCTATTGTTGGAAGGAAGTATAGATTTAGTTCACGGGCTGGCATTTTAGGTGGTACTTTCATGACAGGACCATCTAAACTGCCTTCCCTTACCACATACCTACCTAGCTTTTGACCCATCCTATCCCATGAATCCTTAGTATCTTCACCTTCCTTATATTGAACTGTAAATTCCTTTGAAGGGACACCTTGTAATAACCAAGTACTATATACGTTTAAATTATACCTAGGACGTCGGTAGTATACTTTAATATTTGTAGAGCCATCTGCTTTAACAAGTGCTGGCTTGTCTGATGGAGTAACTGATTTAGGGATTGTATAACCCTTACTTACCAAGTCTTTAGCAATTTCACTATTGGCAGGATTTCTAAAGTACTCTCCATCTTTTGTATAGTTTCCTACTTGTTCAACTACAGTTTCACTCTTATAGAAAGTAAATCCTGTGTCATTTATATTTTCTGTATAGTGGCTAACTGTATAGGTTCCTGGTAGCTTATCATAAACGGCATAGAGGGTTTCACTCTTTGAAATAACTCTATTTTCTATATTTATGATATTACCCCCTGGAGTTAGTGACCATCCTTTGAATACATATCCTGGTTTTATAGGGTCAATTATTTTATTAGTATCTAGGGTCTTACCTTTTTTTACTATCTGTCTAGTAACGTGGCTTCCACCCTGTGAGTCGAAACTAACTGTATATCCATCTTCATAGATGGCAAATAAGTCTAGTCTAACAACTTGGCTTTCTCCAGAGATTGCTTCTTGTTTTTTTATTAAGTCTCTAGTAATTGGAGTATTTTTAAAATCAAATATTTCTCCACCCTCTGGATTTATTGACCAATAGGATAAGACTGGACCTGGCTTATTTGGATCAGTAGCTTCGTCCTTTATCACAGGTATATGAGCCTCTCCAATAGGTATTCCAAAATCTTGTACACGAGTCTTAAAGACCTCATCACGATAGAGCTTGTTACCATTAGCATCTTTATAATATCCATCTGCAGCTAGGGTATATCCTGCTGGTATGCTAAATTTATCTTTATTTTTATCAGTTATATAAACTCTTTCTTTAAAGTCTATATAAGCATTGTCTAAAAACAAAGGTTCCGCTTCTATCGTTACTGGAGTTTTAGTATCAAATGTGATAGGTGTAAAGAAGTGAACTTCATTATCGCCATGTTCTTGTTTACTTTCACCAATTGGGAACCATCCTGCATACCTACCCCTATCATTTAGGATAGGTACTGGAGGTTTTTGTAACATTTCCCCACTACGAATGGTTTGAGTGTTGATTAGTTTTAGGCTACCATCAGTATTTCTAACATAAAACTTATATGTCCTTGTAGCTTGTGCCTTTGGGTCTGTGATAGCATAGATAGAAAAACTGTCAGCCTTAAAGCTTACAGTATCCCTACTTTTATTTGCAACCTCGACTTTTTCTTCTGGCGCACGCTCATCTTCTTTATGGTAAACTTCTACTTCACTAGCTTTTCTAATTTTTTGATTGGTGATTTGGACATTAATATCATTTTTAGATGTAACTTTGTATTCATTATTATTTTCATCAAAGATTGTAATATCATAAGCAGCTAATACTTCTTGACCTTCTATCTTGATTTCTACTGGATAGGCTTTTATTTTTGTAAAGCCTGGTAGCTTGCCTGATAGTTTTATCCTTGTCGAATCACTTGAATATTGACTATAGCTACTGTCTGTGTAGATCTTTGCTAAAACTTGTTGGTAAGTTAGTTTTTCTTCTTGTTCTTGATCAGACTTTTCGCTAATCTCTTGCTCATTTGTTTTAGAATCATCTTCCTTGTCAGCTTCCACTGGCTTAGAATTTTTTGACGTTACTTCTTCAGTTTCTTTTTCTTCTACTGGATCTTCTAGTTTTTCTTCTTTATTTTTAATTTCTTCGGTAGGTATTTCTTCATTCTCTTTTTTATCAGCAAGTGCTTCTACTAAATCTTTTCTCCAGTCTACTAGTTCTTGGGAAAGATTTTTCTGTGATTCTTCTTTATTAACTTTTTCTTCATCTTTTATTTCTGATGATTTTATAAAGCTGTCTAGAATATCTGTAGGTTCTGTTATTTCTTCATTTTTAGATTCTTGATCTACTGATTTTGAGATATCTTCTTTTTCTAATACTGACTTTTCTATATATTCATCTGGAGCCTTATCTTCTTCCTGATTTACAATTTCTTTAGCAAGAACAAATTGATCTGCTCTAGATTCAAATTTTATTAGGTCAGCTAATTTTGTAAAGTCTCTTTTTTCAGCAAATCTAATTTCATTTTCTCTTTTTTCATAAAGAAAAACTTCTTTTAAATTTGATACTTCATTTGACTTTATTTCTATCTTATACTCATCGCTATTGGCTTTATTATAAGGATTGCCATCTTTATCAAATATTTCAAATCCAACCCCTAAAATATTTTCCTTTTCTATATCAGTTATTGGGTTTGGTATTTCATAAGCTTTTACTTCTCCATGTTCTGGCATAGGACCTGTAATTTTTAGGCTTATATTTTCATTTGACAAGCTAGTATAGCTTTGATTAGTATATATCTTTGCAAATGAAGATTTTTCGAGTATTTTTTCTGGCTTTTCAGCTTCTATTTCTTCATTTACAAGGGTAGGACTTTCATCATCTTGAGTGCCACTTTTTTCTTCTAAAACTTCTGGCAATTGTTCATCGTTTTTTGGACTTTCTTCTTTTACTTCTATTTCTGTTGGTGCAGCAGGTTTAGAGTTTTCACTAGTAGCTTTCTCCTCTGGAGAGCTTTGTTCCAATACACTTTGATTTTCCACTATTTCTTCACTGGCAAAAGCCTTGCTTTGAACTAGCGGAGCAATGGTCGAAGATATAAGCATAGAAGCTGCCATAAACGCTGATATTATTTTATGTTTCAAGTCTAACCCCCTTTCTTTTGTGATTTTATTTATCTCTTATTTTATCTTTTACATTATACTAAATAATTCCACATAATCAATTCACATTTTAAGAAAACTAAATGATTTTTTTAACTTTTAGCAAATTTGGGATTAATGAAACTAATTATAATTAATATACACTTTTATAAACCTTACTTTAATTTTATAATATTTATCAAATTCATTTAAAAAATTAAGTATTTTAAAAAGACAAATACAAATAAAAAGCCCTTTGTTTTATCAAAGGGTTTACTTGCTATAGGCTATATTTACTTTTAGTCTTCTAACAAATCTAATGAGAGTTAGGATAAATAGTATGCTACCAAGTATGGCAAATATTAGTGTTGCTATTCTTGTGATTTTAACCATATTATCCGTTTTACCATTTTCTTCTTCATTTTGACTTGCTGGCAATTCCTTGCCCGGAATTTTAAACTCTTCTGCAATTGCACTTTCGTCTCGATAGCCGTTTACAAGAAGTCTGTTTGGTCTAGGTGGTAAAAACGGACTACAGGTCATAAGGGTTAGGATATCTTCATCCCCACGTGGAGCAAGTTTATCCCAATCATAGGGTCCTATAACTTCTTTATCGTGAACTACATAGCGCATAGTTTCTTCAGCACGTTCTATATAAATATAATCACCTGGCTGGAGCTGATCAATATATAAAAACATAGTATCTGTCCACCATCCTCTATGGCCTGCTATAACAGATCTTGTTCCCGCACCTCCAATTGGTATAGATGTGCCATCTACTTGGGCTACTCCTAGAGAAATGTGATCAAGGGTTGCATCAAGATATAAGGGCAAGTGTTTATCTAGTTTTGGTATAGATAAATAAGCAAAGGGTGTATTAGTTTGGGTAAATTTCTCATAGCTTGTTTCATAATCTTCTGCTGTAAAAGGGTCTGAAACAGTGATGTCAGAGTTTTTTACAATTTCATTGTATTCTTTAGCATTTTCTGTTTCTTCTAAAACTTCTGCTTCTGATCTTTGGGCTTGGACTTTTTCAAATTTTTTTTGGGAGGCTATGGCTGAGTAATCATTGTAGCTTCTTCTAATAAGGGGAACTGTTACAAAAAGCAAACCAAAGAGTATAAGCAAATAGCCTATGGCACTACTTTTTGTAAGTCTTAATCGATTCTTCAATAGTTTTTACCTCCGTACTTAATGTATTTCTCCTTCTATGTTCTCTAATTACGATTATAATTAAAACCGCAATAATTGGTAAGAGAATTAATGATAATTGTAAAAAGTCTGGCGCTAGCCTCTTACTATTTGCTACCCCATCATCAATTGCTTCTTGATAAGGAATCCTATGCCCTCTTACCAACAGCCTGTGAGAATTTATCATATATGGAGTACATGTCAAAAGAGTAGCGTAGTCGTGACCCTCTTCTACCATAACCGGGCTAAAATCTGATGGGTCAACCACCTGGATTTTATCAACTTGATAGGCTAAAGTTCCTTCAAGGTTATGAATATAAAAAACATCTCCTTCTACAAGTTGATCTAAGTTTCTAAAAAGCTTAGCATTTGGTAGACCCCTGTGGCCGGTAATAACTGCATGGGTACTTTTTCCCCCAATAGGTAGAGATGTACCCTCCAAGTGGCCCAGTCCTTTTTCTAGAACATCATCAGTTGTACCTGCATATAAGGGCAAATCTTGGCCTATCCTAGGAACTTCCACGTGACCGAGCATTTCATTTACTTCAAGCATCCTTGCATATTCTGCACGACCTGCCTTTTCTTCTTCAGTAAATGGGTCGGATAAACGCGACGGATCTAGGGTATCATTGTAGGCACGAGCTAAGTCCATACGTCTTTTAACTTCTTCTTGGTCGATATCTTCTGTTTGCTTACTAAATTCTACTACCTCACTGCCAGATTCTATTTCATAATATTTCTGACTTATCAAGGGATAGGCAAAGATCAAAAGACCTACAAGAAAGATAAGAACGAAGGGAAGATTTCTCTTTAACCTAGATTTTCTATTCATCTATCTCACCATTTTTATTGTTTTGATTGTTTGAAGTATCTGTATTTCTCATTTGCTCAAACATATCAGATCCGTTTTGGTAAGATTGGTAGCCACCTTTATAGCTTCCATTCATAACAATATTTTTTAAATTTTCTTGTTCTTTACGTACTTCTTCAAGTCGTTTATAGTAGTCCTTATTTTCTTTTCTTAATTTTATAAGCCTAATAATAAGGACTAAAATCAAGAATAGGGCTACGAAAAATAATATTCTAAACATCCAGTTCGCTCTATTCGTCCTAATTAATTCTTCATCCACAGCAGGTACATATGGTACCCTGTGTCCTCTAACTATCAGCCTGTGGGTATTGATCATAACCGGCGTACAGGTTAAAAGTGTAACATAGTCATGACCTGGTGCTACTACTAAATCTGAGAAATCAGAGGGGTCTATAACTTTTATTTGGTCAACTTGGTAGGCCATAACCCCTTCTATGTTGTGAACGTAAAATTTATCCCCGATTTCTAATTGGTTTAGGTGGGTAAAAAGTGTTGCCTCTGGTAAACCTGAGTGAGCAGTTAAAACAGAATGTGTACTATTGCCCCCAACTGGTAGGGAAGTTCCCTCAAGGTGGCCCACACCTTTTTGTAAAATATCCTCGCTAGTACCAGCATAGATTGGCAAGTCTTGGTTGATTCGTGGGACTTCTAAGTGACCAATCATTTCTGCTACTTCTAGCATACGAGCATATTCTTTTTTACCCTCTTCTTGCTTTTCTCTGGTGTATGGATCATCAGCTATATCTCCTGATAAGGACTCATTATAAGCATGAGCTAAGTCCATACGTCTTTTAATTTCTTCAGTAGATAAATCTTCTGTACCGGACTTAAAAGTATCTACCTGATTAGTTGAATCTATACGATAATAAAGTCTATTTATTAGAGGATATAGCATGATAAGTATCCCTAATAAAAATATTATACGCCAAGCCCACTTAGAAGCCTTTGACTGAGGCTTTTTCTTCTTTTTTACCTTTTTATTAGGATTTGACTTATTATCCTTAGCTTGTTCTTTAGTTTTATTTTTCTTCTTAAAAGTCATAGTGCCTCTCGTTTTCATAAAAAAAGGTGCTTTTGCCTAAGCACCCTTGAGCAGTTTTTGATAAACAATTTTATCATTTCCGCTTTTATTAAATTCTTTTAACTAATATTTAGTCAAATTATTGTAATGGAACACGTCCAATTTGAGTTTTTTCTTCTTTTCTTACTAGATGGTTACCAAATAAAATCATTATTAAACCAATAGCTATAAATACCAATATTCTAATATCACCTGTTTTTACAAGAGGTCCTCTTGGTACTCCTGGAGTATCTTTTGGTACGTAGTAAGTTTTTGGTGGGCTTACTACTGGAGGAACTGTTGTCCTTGTAGTTGGTGGTGTAGTTGTTCTTGGTGGAGTGGTACCTGGAGGGCTAACCACTGGTGGTGTTACTGGCCTATCTGGATTTCTCTTATTGACAATCATAATTGCTTCTGCATTTTTAGAATCTTTTGAAATTGTAAACTCTATTGGATTTACATCTAGAATGTAACCTGCTGGAGCTGCTGTTTCTCTAAGGACATATTTGCCGTAAGGAAGGTTTTCTACCTTAAACTCACCGTTGTCCCCAGATTTTACAGTATATCTTTTGCCATTTACTTCATATGGAGTTTGTTTACCATCTTCGCTTACTTTATAAAGGGCAAAGGTTGCTCCTGCTAGTCTTTTTTGTTCTTTGCTGTCATCTACTTTTACAAAATTATATGACCCATATGGGCTATTTGGTGTTGGTGGGCTAACTGATGGTGGAGTTACTGGTCTGTTTTCCATAGTAAATGTAGTGTTACCACGTTTTAATCTATCAGACTCTTTACCTCGGTTTTCAGCTAAGTTGTAATCTTTTTGTGGTTGATTTTCTCTAAAGAAGTATTCCCCTTCTGGCAAACCTCTTACATCAATTTGTCCATCTACACCGGTATATAGTTGGTATTCTATTTCTGATTCTGCTAGATCATCTCTAAATTCATATAATCCAGCCTCACCCTTCACTCCCACACGCTCTGTTGTGGTTTCTAGGGTGTTATCATCATTTTTATTTGTAACTACTTTAAATAATTCAAAACCAACTTTATCAATTGGATTATTTGTAATGGAGTCTACTTTGTTAAGTCTAAGCTCGATTGGTGTTGGATTCTTGAAGTTTTTTACTTCAACAACTTCATTTCTCTTAACTGGATAATTGTTATCATTGTTTATAACATATCCATCAAGTGGTTTTACCTCTCTAAATACATAAGTATTTGCTTCTGCAAGTTCTGGTAAACCTTCTATTGCTATCTCACCCTTTTCATTAGTTGTAAATGTGTCGGTATATTGGTTGCCAATATCATAGTTGCCATTTTCATCTATACCAACTGGTGTAAGGATGTCTCCGGATTGTACATAAAGTCTAAATTCTACTCCTGCAAGATCTTCATTTGTATTCCCATCTACCTTGTGTAAGCCTATGGTAAATCTTTGGCCTTCTTTTCTATTTACAACTGTTTTTGTACGACCTTCTTTAGAGTTATAGGTAAACTCTTCGGTATCTCTTTCACTTTCATTGATTACATAATCTTCAATTGTTTTGATTTCTCTAAAGAAATAATCTCCATCTGGCAGATTATTTATCTCAATCTTACCATCTGTATTGGTTACTAACTCTGCTTCACCTTGGCCTTCGTTATAAGAATAGATGCCATCCGCAGTTTTTTCTAAATTTATTACTTCTTCCCCATCTGCAGTTTTTCTTAGAAGGTTAAAAGTAACACCTGCTAGGTCAATGGACACAAGGTCGCTAGATTCATCTTTATATGCAATTTTATGTAATACTAAAGGTACTTTTTTGTGTTGCTCAGTTTTTACATTTATTTCTTGTACATCAACTATCCCTGCTTGGATATTGGTAGTTGTACTTATTACCCTGTACTCATGGTTTTTAGCTGACTCATCTGTTTCTTTTAGTAAATAAGCTCCTGGTGTTAGGTTTTCTAATTTTATGACATCATGAGTATCTTCTACTGTTGACTTTAAAGTTTCGCCTACTGGTTCGAATTCTTTTTCTACTTCAGATATTGTCATGGCATCATAGCTTATTCGTTTTTCTTCTAGCTCTTTACTTGTAAGATTTTCATCACTTATCTTATACACTTTTAGTTCACGAGCTGGGCTATTTTGATCAGCATCCTTACCATTTCTTGGTATTTTAATTGTCAGGTGGCTTTCACCAGAACTTTCATTTGCATTTGCAGCAAAAGAAATAGGCGATATGATTGCAGTAAGTACCATAAAAAGGCTAAGCAATCCAGCCATCAAGCTGTATTTTTTCTTCCTTAACATATTAAACTCCTATCATTAAATTTTATAAAATAATTTCACATAATTTTAAGTAGACTTATTCACTTATATTATATCTTAATTGCTAGTAATATACAATGAAAAAGCCCTATAATTTAGGCTTCTTATCATAAAATTACAATATCTAAAAACTTTGTTAAAAATCGTTATATATACTTTTTAGTATTTCGATTAGTTATAACTTATACTTGTACTTGTAAACCCTATTCTTTTAGTATTATAATTATAGGTATGAAAGGAGATTTTATGGCAAAATATAATCCAAAAAGCTCAGATCCAGCTGAGTTTATAAACCATGAAGAAATTTTAGAAACAATTGACTATGGTAGAGCAAATGCTCACAATAGACAACTTATTATAGATATATTAGAAAAGGCAAGAAAAGCTAAGGGGCTTGATCACAGAGAAGCATTTGTGCTTTTATCATGTGCAGAAGATGACCTAAACGAAGAAATCTTTAAGGTTGCAAAAGAGCTAAAACTTAAGTTTTATGCCAACCGTATAGTTTTATTTGCCCCACTATATCTATCAAACTACTGTATAAATGGATGTACATATTGCCCATACCACGGCCATAACAGACACATTCCTCGTAGAAAATTAACCCAAGAGGAAATCCGTGAGCAAGTAATTGCTCTTCAAGATATGGGGCATAAAAGACTAGCCCTAGAGGCTGGTGAAGATCCAAGAAATAATCCTATTGAATATATCCTTGAATCTATCGATACAATTTACAATATCCACCACGAAAATGGTGCTATCCGTAGGGTAAATGTAAATATCGCTGCAACCACAACAGAAAACTATAAAAAACTTCACGATGCAGAAATAGGAACTTATATCCTATTCCAAGAAACTTATAACAAAGAAAACTACGAAAAACTCCACGCTTACGGACCAAAATCAAACTACGAATACCACACCACAGCCCACGATAGAGCTATGGATGCTGGTATAGATGATGTAGGTCTTGGAGTTTTATACGGACTTGATAGCTACGAATACGAATTTATCGGCCAATTAATGCATGCAGAACACCTTGAAGCAAAATACAATGTCGGCCCACACACAATTTCCGTGCCACGTATCCAACCAGGAGATGATGTAGATGTAGAAGACTTTGAAAATGCCCTAGCAGATGATGTATTTGAAAAAGTAGTTGCATGTATCCGTGTTGCAGCTCCTTATACAGGTATGATTGTATCAACTCGTGAAAGCGAACAAATGCGTGGCAGACTACTAGATTTAGGTATCAGCCAAATCTCAGGTGCTTCCAAAACATCTGTAGGTGGATACACAGAAAATGAAACCAAAGGCTCAGACCAATTTGAACTATCAGACAACAGAACCCTAGATGAAGTTGTTGATTGGTTAATAGAAAAAGATCATATCCCATCATTCTGTACAGCCTGCTACAGAAAAGGTAGAACTGGTGAAGTCTTTATGGAAATGGTAAAAAATGTCGGAATAGGAAACATTTGCCAACCAAACGCCCTAGTAACCTTAAAAGAATATGGCCAAGACTACGCAAGTGAAAAAACAAAAGCAGATATCGAAGCCCTAATAGGCCGTGAAATAGACACTATTCCAAATGAAGAAGTAAGAAAAGATACTATAGAAAACTTAGCTGCAGTAGAAAATGGCAAAAGAGACCTATATATATGAGAACCTCAAATGGAGAAAGAGTGCATATTGCCATATTTGGTAACACAAATTCAGGTAAGTCGACACTTTTAAACTATATAACCGGGCAAGAAACAGCCATAGTTTCTGCCACCCACGGCACAACAACCGACCCTATTAATAAGCCCATGGAAATCCACGGGCTAGGGCCGGTCCTTTTTATAGATACAGCAGGGATTAACGATAAGACAGACCTATCAGATAAGAGAGTAGCAAAATCAGTAGGAGTTTTAGAAAAAGCTGACCTATTTTTATACGTTCTAAGCCTAGAAGATGATTTAAGCTTTGTAGAGAAATTAAAAGAAAAAAGTAAGCCAATTATTTTCATAGCCCCTAAACAGGATATAGAACTAGGTAAAGAAATTGCAGAAAAATTTAAAAATTTAAAACCACTTGAAATCAATGTAGAAACTGATGATAGGTACAAACTATTTGATGAAATAAAAAAAGTATCAAGTAATGATGGCCGACTAACCCTTACAGGGAGATTAGTAAAAAAAGGTGACACAGTAGTACTAGTCATGCCCCAAGATGAGGCCGCACCAAAAGATAGGCTAATCAAACCTCAAGTAATGACAATCAGGGAATTGATTGATAAAGATGCGGTTTGCATAAGTACAAGTCTAGAAAATCTTTCAAATACTCTAAGTGTGCTTAAAAACCCACCAGACTTAATAATTGCAGATTCAAAAGTATTTAAAGATGTCTACGAGCAAAAACCAGAAGCTAGTAAACTGACAAGCTTTTCTGTACTAATGAGTGGATTTAAGGGGGATGTAGACTACTTTAGAGATTCAGTAAAAGTTTTAGATAACAAAGTAGAAAATATATTAATAGCAGAAGTATGCACCCACCCACCTATAGATGAAGACATAGGCACTGTAAAAATTCCAAAAATGCTTAGAAAAAAATATCCTGATATAAATATAGACTTTGCAAGAGGCGAAGACTTTCACGATATAGAAAAATACGATTTAATCATAGAGTGCGGATCATGTATGTTTAATAGAGCAAGTGTCATGAATAGAGTAAAACAATGCAAAGAAAAAAACATCCCAATGACAAATTACGGGATGACAATAGCATATTTGCAAGGGATATTAGATAAAATAGACTACCAAGTGTAAGCTTGGTAGTTTTTTTGTGTAAAGGTATATAAGAAGACAGATATCTCCATGCATTTCGCTTGCGCTCATTTGGTCGATATGGATATGAGGCGACACAGAATCTATAATCTATTCCAATAGGAAAAAATCCCATTTCGACCGAAAAATCTCTGATTTTGAGCGGAGAAATCTGACTTGACCTTCTCAATTTATATGACAGATATCTCCACGCATTTCGCTTACGCTCATTTGGTCGATATGGATGTGAGATCTCTCAGAATATAAATTCTATTTCAACATAAAGACAAACCCCATTTCGACCGAGTATCTTTGATACGAGTGGAGAAATCTGACTTGACTTTCTATTCTATGTAACAGATATCTCCACGCGTTTCGCTTACGCTCATTTAGTCGATATGGATATGAGGCCGCACAGAATATAAATTTTATTTCAGCACAGAAAAACAACCCCATTTCGACCGAGAAATCTTGATTTTGAGTGGAGAAATCTGGCTTGACCTTCTATTTTATGTAACAGATATCTCTACGCGCTGCGCTTACGCTTGCTTAGTCGATATGGGCAGAGTATAACATAAATTTTAAATTATTTTTCTACACAAAAAACAAAACCATTTCGACCGAGTATCTTTGATACGAGTGGAGAAATCTGTGTCAAAGTTTAAAATAAATATGATTCAATATCATTATTCCATCTATTCGTCAAATCTTCCCAATCGGGATTAATAGAATTTATTAACCTATCTTTCTTGATACGGCTCCATTTCTTTAATTGCTTTTCCCTAGCTAGGGCTCCGAATTTATCATCTGTCCACTCATAGTACACTAATTTTACAGTATTGTAGTGATCAGAGAATCCATTTACCAAGTGATTTTTATGCTCATACATTCGTTTTTCTAGATTGTGAGTCATACCTACATAGACAGTTGTATTTGTTGCATTTGTTAATATATAGACGTAATAATTATTAGTCATATTTTCTCCCAGATTAAAAATTACAGCTATTGCAGATATCTCCACGCGCGGCGCTTCGCTTGCTTGGTCGATATGGGTAGAGTGTGACATTAATTGCCGAACTATATTTCGACAAAAAAACAAACCCATTTCGACCGAGAAATCTTTGATTTTGAGTGGAGAAATCTGGCTTGACTTTCTATTTTATGTAACAGATATCTCCACGCATTTCGCTTACGCTCATTTGGTCGATATGGATATGAGCCGCACAGAATATAGATTATATTTCAATACAAAATCAAATCCCATTTCGACCGAAAAATCTTTGATTTCGAGTGGAGAAATCTGATTTGATCTTCTATTTTATGTTACAGATATCTCCACGCGCTGCGCTTACGCTTGCTTGGTCGATATGGATTTAATAGTTCGTACTTTATTTTGACTACAATACTTCCATTTCGACCGAGTATCTTTGATACGAGTGGAGAAATCTGGCTTACCCTTTTACCTCAATCAGTAAATCAACTCAGCCTTTCTAGTAATCACATCTCCCCTATCAGTTACTATCTCATAGCCAGCATTATCCACCCTACGGCTCAGGCATGCTCTACATTCTGCTGCCTCATCGCCTGTACATATTTTGTTATCATATAATTGATACTGTTTTCTATACATAGTTGGTGATAAGTTTGGCATAAGTACATTTGCTCCTGCTTTTAGTCCCATCTCACGTCCCAATGGATGGATGGTTCCCAATGCAGTTGTTGCCGGGATTAATGCGTATGGGAATAGGATTCTTAAAATAGAGACCAATCTTAAAGTTTTGGTATATGATCCATTTGGAAAATCTTTAAATGGAGTATCGTGGCTGGTTAAAAAGGGTCCTATGCCTATCATATCTGGTTCTAATTTTTGTAAAAATCTGAGATCCTTTATCAAATCTTCTGTGGCTTGGTAAGGGCTATCCACCATAAATCCACCGCCTACTTGGTAGCCAATTTCTTTTAATTGCCACAAGGCATCGTGGCGTTCTTCCATGGTCATACCTGCTGGGTGAAGCTTCTTAAAATGCTCACTATCAGAAGTTTCCTGACGCAATAAGTACCTATCAGCCCCCGCCTTATAATATCTTTTAAAAGACTCGTAAGGTTTTATCCCTAGAGATAGTGTGATAGCTGTGTCAGGATGTTTTGCTTTTATCTCCTTTACAATATCGACAATCATGTCATCGGTATAATATGGGTCCTCCCCACCTTGCATAACATATGTCCTAAATCCTAACTCATAGCCAATATCAGCACATTGGACAATCTCCTCTGGAGTCAATCTGTAACGGTTAACATTTTTATTTGATTTGCGGATGCCGCAATAAAAACAGTCGTTTTTGCAATAATTGGAAAACTCAATAAGCCCACGAACATAAACAGCATCGCCGTATATGTCGCGACGAATACGATCAGCAGTATCAGCCAACCACTCATTCATAGACTCATCCTCTATCCAATTTTTAAGCTCCTCGTCTGTGTAATATGTAGTATTTTTTAAGTTTGTCATATATCTATTATAGCAATGAATGAGGTGGCTTGTCTAATATATTTTAGTAAACTAGTAGGGATTTAAAAAATAATACAGATATCTCCACGCGCTGCGCTTCGCTTGCTTGGTCGATATGGAGTTAATGCTTCATACTTTAGTTTTAGTACAATAATTCCATTTCGACCGAGTATCTTTGATACGAATGGAGAAATCTGACTCGACTTTCTATTTTATGTAACAGATATCTCCACGCATTTCGCTTGCGCTCATTTGGTCGATATGGGTAATTGTCTTGCTTATAAATTATGTAAAGATTAAAACCTAACCATTTCGACCGAACACCATGGGTGCGAGTGGAGAAATCTGTATTATGAAAAATTTTAAATATTTATTTCATAATCATAAATAGTAAAAAACTATTATATTTAGCAAACCCCCCATCACCCCGAGTGTCATCCTGAGCAAACGAACGGAGTGAGTGCGCCGAAGGATCTCCTTGGGTAGTATTACCTCGAATCAAAGTTAGTGATTACCTAGGAGACCCTTCGACTACGCATCCGCTCCGCTCAGGGTGACGCTACGCTATCGTGGAATAGTGAGAACAAAAATACATGAATGAATGAATTAATTATTCATTCACACAGATATCTCCATGCGCTGCGCTTACGCTTGCTTAGTCGATATGGGTAATATGTCTTGCTTATAAATTATGTAAAGATTAAAACCTAACCATTTCGACCGAGGACCATGGGTGCGAGTGGAGAAATCTGTATTATTAAAAATTTTCAATATTTATTTCATAATTATAAATAGTAAAAAGCTATTAAATTTAGCTAACATCCCCCAACATCCCGTGTGTCATCCTGAGCAAGCGAACGAAGTGAGTGCGTTGAAGGATCTCTTTGGATAATATTACTTCGAATCGAAGCGAATGAAAGTCTAGGAGACCCTTCGACTACGCTTACGCTCCGCTCAGGGTGACAGGTTGGGTGTACGTGTCATCCTGAGCAAACGAATGGAGTGAGTGCGCCGAAGGATCTCCTTGAATAATATTGCTTCGAATCGAAGTGAGCGAATGCCTAGGAGACCCTTCGACTACGCATCCGCTCCGCTCAGTGTGACAGGTTGGTCTCACAGTTTTAATATTATATAAGTTGATCAATATCAATATTTCTTCTAGAATAAAGAATTCTTCTGACTTCCATTACATCATCTATAACTACGTAAAATATAGAATAATTGCCAACATTTATCTTATAGTATGGATGTTTTCTAGCTTTACTAGAAGTATGAGGTGCATACATTAAAGGATTATCGAGCCTTTTATAAATAGCTTCTTCAACTTTATCAACTAATTTATGAGCTGCGCCTGGATTTTGTAAATCCACAGTGATATAATCAACTATCTCATTTAAATCCTGTTCAAATAATGGTAAGTAATTAATTCTATAGGTCTGATTGTTCATCTATCCTGTTCCTAATATTATTAAAAAGATCATTATGTTCTAATCTCTCTGTATTAGTGTCAGCAATCATATCAGCCTGATCTAATTTTTTCTCAATAGAATCTGTCAAACTTGCATAATGTTCTAAGCTCATTACAACCATAGACCCATACCCATTTTTAGTTAGAAAAACAGGTGAGTCGGTACTATTAACTTCTTTTTCAACATCTGTAAAGTTATTTCTTAAATCTGATATAGGACGAATATTTATCATAATTTATAACTCCTTTTATCATAATTATATCATCATTTTACATATATTCAATTATTAATTATTTTTATCCAAATAATAAATATAGGTAATATTAATGTATTAACTTTATTACATCATTGGTTCTATTCAAATAATTTTATATAATGAATCATTCTCGACTAAGTGAGCAAAGTGAACGCATGGAGAGATTTAGCTAAATACTATTTACGTTGTACAACTCAAATTCCTTCGTTGCATTTATCGTTGCAACGATAAGTAATAAAACAAATAAAAAAAGACAAGCCTAATGCTTGCCTTAGAGTGTCAGTATATACTGTATATCTAATTTTAAAAATTAGAGTTTAATTTAGGTTTCTACATTAATTCTACGAATATAAATTTATTCTATCTAAGAATTTTCTAGTTCTTTAGATTTTTTATATAGTTAGATTCCAATGATAGATTATAAAGTAATTTCATAGGTATTTCCCCTAAAATTACAATCATATCAATGATAAGTGAAATTACTACCATAGTTGAAAATATTACAATGGATGCATATTCGTTAGCAGCTACGACTTGAGTTTCACTGGATTTGTATAGGAAGTTTATATATATTGGTATTGCAGCTATTAAAGATATAAACGAACTTTTAGATAACGATTTAATAGTTGCTCTTAAACCATCTTTGACTTCTTTAGAATCATTTAATAAAAATTCTATAACTTTTGGTTTATAAAAAATATTATTACATTTCAATATACATTTAAGTTCATTATTTGAAATTTTTATTAATTGTTCTCTATACGGCAAAACATATAACACTATGTATAATAAATTAACTATAAATATGATAATAGATGTAGTAATAAAGGAGTTAAATATATCTTTATCCTTTATGATTTTTTGTATACAGAATGGTAATATTAACAAACTAATTAACTTTATATATGGTATCCAATAGTATATCTTACAATCATCATTCTTTTTTACATTAATTTTAAATTTTTCGTAGACCGAACCAGAATTTATTATAGATATATAAATATCATCTTTTTTCTTATCTTCCATAAGTTATTAAACCTCACTTTTATTAAAAAAAGACCCAGGACCAAGTCCTGAGCCTTTTAATTGCTTTTTCTTAATTTGTCTTTGTCAGTTAAAGCTTACGCTTCAACTGAGTTTCTTCTTCTCATAGCTACGAATGCTACACCCATAAGTGCAAGACCTGCTAAGATAAAGATTAGTGAACCAATACCACCTGTTTGTGGGATTGTAAGATTTGTATTATCAACTCTTAAAGCACTATTTCCTTTTACTACATCTACTTGATTATCTGATGCCTTATATTCTACACCACTTTCTTCTGTATTGAATGAAGTAGCAGTTACATCAAATTTCTTATCATTATTTGATGGAAGAGCATATCCTTCCGGTGCTTTAACTTCGACTAATGAATAATTACCTTCTGGAAGACCGTCAATTTCAAATCTACCATCTTTACCAGATTTTAATACTACTAAGTTATCTGTATTATTAAAATCACCCTCTGTAACAGGAGTTGGGTTAGAACTTACCCATTTATATTGTGTTTTTAACTCCTTATATGCCGGAATAACATTGCTTGCATAGAAATCATCTACTTGCGCTTGAGTATATTGAGCTGTTCCAGCTTTTACCATATCTTCATACTGACCTCTTACTTTTAAGTAAGCTTGTCTATCAGCATTTGTTTGTTCATCAGTCTTTAATGCTAAATATTGTCCAGCTTGAGCTTTAGAATTTGAATTTTTTAAACTATTTACTTTAATAACAAACTCTGCACCTTCTAGTGATTTATTTGTAGCTTTATCAGCCTTTACAAATCTCTTACCATGTTGAACAACGTGTGGTTCATCTGGTGTTAATGGAGCTGGGTTATCATCATTGTCATTATTGTCTAGTGTTATTTCACCTGCATTCCCAATTCCATAAACTACATCATATCCAGATTCAACTTCGACTACCTTATATTCGTATCTTCTATCAAGATTTTCCCATTTGTATGAGTAATTGTTAGCTGAATTCAATTTTACAGATGTACCCACATCTTTACCTGTACTTGCATTAACTAATTGTACTTGAACTTCTTTTGGTGTAGCTGCCTTTTTTGTACCCCATGTTTTAGTAACTTCAATTTCACCTTTATCATTTGTCTTGTTTGGTTGTGGGGTGTTACCGTATGATGGTGTTCTACCATAGTGGAAAGTAACATCATTTGTTTCAGGAATATCTACCACTGAGTTTTCATTTAATGTTGCAGTATATTTAATAGATACTGTTGTTGCATTAGGCTGATTGTTAACTAATTTTCTTCCTTTTTCATTTAGTTTGAGTTCAAATCCTTTGACTCTCTCATCATCTTTAACCGGAGTAATATCCGCTATTTCTTTAAGATTATTACCCTTATAATCAGTTGATCCGATTGTAACAGTAACATCTTCATAATCAACATTCAATGAAAGACCTGATGTTACAGCATCAGACCAATAGACATCACCGTATTCTACCTTAGCTGGAATGATAGTTTGAATTTCATAAGGAACATCATCTCCTAATGTATAATCTCTAACATCTTTATCTTTTGCATCTTTTGTTCTAGGTTTTTCTGCGTCGGCGCTACCTTTAAAATCTTTATCTACTTTTGGAACTGTAGTTGTATTTTTTGGATATACATTTACTTCTGATAAATATTTTGTTGGTTTTGCTTCTACAAAATTACCTTCACTGTTTTTGGTTAATAGTACTTGAGGTAATGTTAAAGCGAATGGAACGGCATGTCCACCGTTTGTTGTAACATCAACTGGTTTTTTTGTTTCAATGAACCAATAATTACCATTTTCTAAGTCTTTTGTGGACTTACCATCTTTGTCAGTTGCAGCAAGTTTTCCTGTTGGAGCTGTAACACCTAGCAATTGATTAACTTCGCTAGCTTCATCTACTTTGGTAGGGTCTTTACTATTTAAATCTTTTAATTTTTTAAGTTGAGATGCATTTACATTATAGTAAGAGAATTCCACTCCTTCTAAACCTCTTACATTAGTACCTAAATCTTGTTTTTGTGATTTTGTTAATTCCCCACCATTGTGGTCCCATTGTTTTGGGTCGTTGTAAGAATCAGCCTGTAATTTCCAAACATTTACCGTTGTTGATGTCGGCATTGTATCAACAGTTTTTGGGGTGCCTTCAGGCGCCTCTGTTTGGGCAGCATTTACAGATGCTACTGGAGCAAACAGCATTGATACTGACAATGCCGCTGCAGCTAGGCTTGATAAAAATTTGCCTTTTTTCATATATTTTTCTCCTTTATCATTATTTTGCGAAAAAGCAATTTCTTGTTGATATATTGATTATCCTAGTCCCATGGTAATGTTCGTCTTGTGGAGTGACTAGTGTCACTTATGTAAATTACTAACTACCATTAGCATAACTATATATCAACTTTATTGATTACAATAGTTAAAACACATTTGAAAATATGTTTAACTTTCTGGCCTAACTGGCCATCTACTATTGTAAGCAATAGTTTGATCTCTTCATAAAACTCCGAAAATACTTTAAGAAATCAATAGTATTTTTTCTAAAAGTGATGTCCACTTTTAGCGTCGACAAGGTTCCTGTCTAAATTTATTTTACCGAAGAAAGTTTCGTCCTATCATAATTCGTTATTAACTAACTACTTGTAACGAGTTTACATGTCTAAAATAAGTACTGATTAATAATCTCTTTGTTTAAATATTATACGTGATATAGCGGTTTTGTACAATAGTATTTTACTCAAGTTTAATATTCTAAAGTGAACTTCCCAATATCTTAAAAATTGTAGCCAATATGTATAAAATATTAAGATAATTAACGAGGCATATTCTATCATTTAAACCATACTATTTTAGTATACTTATTTGTATATTGCTTGCAAAGTGTATTTATAAGCATTTAGGAAAATTCACTCTACATTTCTGTATACAATTATGAGTTAGATATCATTTAAATAATTATTGCATGAAAAAGTTTAAACTTTAATTGAATCAATTTTTTAAATATAAATGTGATAAAATCATTATTTAAAATTAAGTTTAAATTACCCTCGCTCTATACTTAGGTATCAAATAGTAAAAAGACTTTAGATAGGTATCCAAAGCCTTTCTAATATTCAATTATTATTTAATTGTAAATGCTACTTACCATATCTATTAGAACGACGACGGTTTTTGTCGTTGACATAGATACCATAGTAAGCAATACCTGCAAGCATAATAGCTGTACCTATTAGGGCAAAGCCAATGAATGTACCAGATCCACCTGTGGATGGGTAGGTTGCTTTTTTATTTATTACTTTAATAATCGAGATATTTGAATCTTGATAATAACTACTGTTAGTGATGATAAATCCTTTTGATTTCAATTCGTCTAGATTATTCAGAGCTTTCTCTTGTGCATCAGGGACAATATAATCATTATCTTCAGATGAATTGTTATTAGTAGATTCAAACACTCCTGTGCTAGATAGTTGTGATTTTATAATGCTTTCTATTGATTGATTGTCTATTGTAAGGATGGCATTTTTATCTGAAACCAGTCCTCCCAATCTATCTCCGCTTGTGTAAGCCTTGATGGTATCTTCACTTGCATTTTCAAATATCATCACTGATCTTTTTACATTATCTTCTGGTGTAAACAATCCTTTAGCGTTATCAAAGTAAGATTGATAAACTTCTGCATTTCCTGATTGCATGATGAATACATAATTATCAGCTTTGTTGCCATTAATAGCAGCTCTAGCATTTTTTATGGCTACGTCTAGGTGTGAATTTCCTCCCTTTTGATCTAGGTTAACTAGCTTAAATTCTTCATTTGATGTAACAGGTCTATTAGCGTATATAACTGGTTGACCACTGTCAAATCCTTGCATAACTTCATGACCGTTTGATACCAATGTTATAGTAGCATTTGATCCATACTTATCAGCCAAGTCTTTTCTAATTGTTTCGATACTATCGTTAAATTGCTTTATAGTATTTTCGCTTTTACCCTTGATGTTTTCCACTATAAATACAAAGTTCACTTTATTGGTTGCTGGTAATTCTGATGCATAAGACTCTGAAATATCAATACTATTAAGAGCATTTGTAAGCGAAACACCTGCTGAACTTATTGTGGTTTTTCCATTGTCTGCTACGACTACTTTCCATGTTTGATTAGTTTTGATATAACCTGATTTAGTTTCAGATTCCACAAGTGTGTAATTTCCAGGGGTTAGATTTGTAAATTCTACAATCCCATTAGCATCTGTAGATTTTGAAGTGCCCTTAGTATTAGAATCTGGAGTTAGTGTAAATGTTACACCATCTAGAGGTTTATTTGATTCATCAACTTTTTCAATTCTAAATCTACCATTCGGTATTTTAGTATTTGCTATAGTAAATGTCTTAGTACCATTAATATCTTCATTATTAAGACCGTCGATAGTAACATTTCCCTCTTTATCAATATTAACTGTGTATTTTCTATTTTCATTCTTATATCCTACTGGGACACGAGTTTCTTCTAGGACATAGGATTGGTCAACATCAAGGTTTTCAAAAATAATTGGGTTTTCGTTAGTTGATGTTCTTTTTACTATAGGCTTTTCTAAGTTTCCACCTCTTAGGGTAAATTCTGCTCCTTCAAGTATTTCTTGAGTTTGTGAATCAATCTTCTTGATAGCAAACTTGGCCTTTCGCTTCTCAGTATTTACAATCTCATATTCAAACCATGCATCCGCATCATTTGGTTTGGTATTAGAAATTTCTACTTTTGAGTAGTCTTTTTGAGTAGTATTTCCTGAAACAGTTTCATCTCCTGGATTTATTTTTGTCACTTTTCCATTTTCAACCTTAAACCCTGCCCAGCCATCATTCTGAACAGTATAACCATTTGGAACAGTTGTTTCTTTTAGATAATAAGTTCCATTTGGTAGGTTGGAGAAGTATAAGTAACCATCTGCATTTGTTAAGTACTCTGTATTTGTACTATTTTTACTTTTTACAGGTGTCTTTTTATCTTGTTGATAAAGTGTAAATCCAACATTTCCAAGTGGCTGACCTTTGCCGTTAACTTTTTTAATTTTAAAGTTGCCAGTGTTTGGTATTTCTGGTTTATTTGTAACTCTTATTAATCCACCGGAATTTAAGATTTCATATTCATCTGTTTTATTTGAACTATTGTTTATATCGGATATAGTAACACTTCCATTTTGAACAACCACCCTAAAGTCTTGACTTAGTTCTTCTAGTCCTTCGAATTTTTCTTCTTTAAGAATGTATGTTCCAGAAGGTAGATCTTTAAAACTAGCATATCCATCAAATCCTGTTTTTTGAGTATCATATAAAGATCCATCTCTATCTCTATAAAGGTTAAATGTGATTTCACGCAATGGAACCATTACTCCATTTGCATTTTTAAATTGTTTATATACTTTAAACTCACCTTTATCAGACTTATCATTAATAGCTTTTAAAGATAAATTTGATTGTTTTGTAAACTTATTGTCGTTCGGGTTTTCAATTATTTCTACTTTTCTAAAAGTTTGATTATAATTACCACCCACTATACCATTACTTTTATCTCCATATTCTACATAGTCAGATGAACCAATATATTTTTTATTATTGTATGAAGTATTTTCTCTAAATATCTCTTCATTATAATGATTATAAGGTGGATTATTATAGAATATTGTATCATTTCCCCATTCTATAAGTTCGCCATCTTCTATATAGTATCTATTTGGCCTATCATTTTTACTGAAACCATAAGGTAATCTTAAATTCACGCTATTCATATCAACTGCTAATGGAATATCGTTGTTTTTTATCACTATACGGTCATCATATACTCTAATTTTAATATCTTTTAAAGTGTTATAACCTGATGTAGTAGAGGTTTCTCTTATGGTATAAATTCCAGGTTCTAGATATAGCTTTGTCTCTTGATTATTAGTTAATGAGAATGATTTTTTATATGTCCCATCTTCACTAACAACTTCAAAATTAGCCGAACCATTTATACCGGTATAACTACCATTAATGAATTCTTTAGATAGTGTAATAGGTTTTTGTACTTTACCTGTTATTAAGTTTTGATATTCACCATTGTTGGCTTTTGAATCTGCCCATTGGTTGTTGTTTGCGTAATTTATATAATATATATTTATATCAACTGAATTTCTCTCTTCTTTAGTAATATCATTTTTTAACTTTGGTTTAAGGTATTTTTTATAGTTTGATAAGTCGTCTTCAGATATATAAAGAATATTATTATATACGCTATCACTTATTATTCCTTCAGCATCAAATATTGCTGCTTGAAGTATTCCTGCTATCTCGGAGTCGTTAAAATTATTTTCTTCTTTTACTTCTTCTAAATAGAAGAATATCTTTTGAATTTCTTTATATAAGTTTTGATAGTTACCTTGATTTGACTTTCTTAAATAAGGTTTTATATCTTCAGCTTTAGTTACACTCTTCTTTTTAAAATATGTTGATGGCAAGTCTCTATTTTGAGTTTCATTAAAAAAGTCAGATTTATTTAATGGTGTTTTATATCCTGGATTTAAACAAACAACCATATCATAGTTCTCTAATATTCTCCAGTTACCAGCGTTAAGAGGATTATCATAAATGGTTTGGTTAGTATCTACATTAGTCCATCCGGTTTTAGCTGTATTATATAAATAGTTACCTCGATTAGCATTGGATTTAATGTCGTTAATCTGAATAGCTAAGTGATACATATCTCTTTGCTCTTCTTTGGTAAACATCCTTATTGAAGCAGTTTTCTTACCACCATAGTATCCTACTCCATCATCAAATCTTTGACTAAATGGTACTGTTATAGTGTTTCTACCATATATATTATCAGAGGTATTATTGTATACATAATTTATAATTGTACCTGGTTTTAAACCTGGATTAGATGGGTCATCTTTATTAAGAGCTGACCTAAGAGCACTTCCACTATTAATACTATTTGTAGATAGTATCTTCTCGTATCCTCCATTGTCATTAGGAGATAGTACTTCTATATGTGGGTTGGCAGTATTAGTGTTGCCTACAAAGCTTGTATTAAATATGTCATTACCCAATTGACTTTGATCGTCTTGTAATCTGATTGTATCCGAAATATGCCATTTTACAGTCTTTGTCTTTGTATTTTTATCTAATGTACCAAAAACTGATCTTGATTTATCCATGTAATCATATCGTTCGTATACATCATCGCTAAGACCTGTTACTTTTGCAGGAACTCTAGTGTCAACAAGATTAAATCCGTTTGCAAATTTTGCAGCAGCAGCTTCTCCACTTTTATATGGTATTATCCATGGAATTGCACTGATTAGTTGATTCCATTGGTCTTGGAAATCCACAATCAAATCATGGATGTAGTTATTATCTGGTGTCAGTCTAAGGCCTAAGTCGTAAGAAGTACTTTTTGGATCAGTAGATAATGGTGTTGCTTCTACATGAACAAAAATTACATCTGGAATTTCTCCTCTGTTAATCTTTTTGTGATAGCTCATTGTTTCACTAGATTCGAAGTTGTCATTATTAAATTTATCACTAGATAAAGATTCATACACAATGTTTGTAGTATCATTATAATCATTTAGACTACTAGTTGTACCATCTTTGTATACAATTTTGCCTCTCTTAGTATTGGAATCTGTAATATCTTTTTTAAAATTATCAGGTGATGAACTTACAGATATTCTGTAGTCAGTTAATCCTTGATTCACTGGTGCATAAATATTTAAATCAATACTATTGTAATTAATATCATTTATAGCTTTTAATTCATCAGTATGGATTTGTATATCCCAATTTACCTTTCCATCTTGCAAATAAGAGTAAGAAAAATAATGTAGGTCATAAGGATATGCCTTATCTAAAGCTCCTGTTGTGCTTGCATCTACTGCAAACACATCTCCAGTAGTCTTTTCCTCTTGAGCTTTATTAACTAGTGCTTGGATTGCCTCAGCATTATCTCCATAGATTCTAGCTGCATCTTCATTTGTAAGGCCATATTTTTCTTCCAACTCATACATATAGTTTTGGAAGTCTTCTAATGTTGTGTTAGGATCGTTTAATTTTTCTTTTACTAATTGGTCTACTGATTTTTCTGATGCATCTTTTGGTTCTGATTGAGCTGTGGATTCTCCTACTAGATTGGTAGCTTCTTTTGTATCTATGTTTGCAACTTTATACTTATCTTCGTTTAGACCTGCTAGTAACGCTTGAAGTGTTTCTTCTGTTTGAGCTTGGTCTAGGTTTTGTTCTTTTGCTATTGTTTGTATTGTAGCCTTGAACTCATCCCAATTGGTTTCTTCTTTATTGTAAGATTCTAGGGCAAGTTCGATGTCGTTTGCTGCTTTTTCTAGATTTTCTGTTAGTTTTTCTTCATCTCTTAGATTTTCTAGGTAGGCTTCTTTGTTTAAGACTATAGCTGATGTGTCAGATTTTGGATTTTGAGAAAAATCTTGCTCGCTTTTATCTGCTATGCTATCAATGGAAGGTTTTGCCTCTTCGTCATTTTTTGAAGAATTATCAGGTAGAGGATCGGCATCATCTGTTGCTTGTTCTTCTTCTGTCTTTTCGGTTTTTTCTTCCTTGTAGGTTGGGTTTGCTACTTTTACTCCGTTAAAGGTGTATTCTCTTGCATTTGTATTTTCTTTTATAGCTGTGGTTAGGCTAACTTTTGCTATGTAACCTTGTGGTATGGTTAGGTTTAGACTATTTGTAAAGTCTACTGTTTTGCTAAAGGATTGGTTTAGTACGTATCCTTTGTCCCTAGCTTCGTAATACTCAATATTGATTTGGCTATTTTCTGTGTCTTGGTTTTCGTCTAGATCAAAATCTAGGGTAAATTCTTTGTCATCTTTTGCATTTATGTAGTCTGTCCATACGATGTGAGCTGGAGTGGTTTGAAAGAGTGTTTTTTCTTCTTTTTTGTACTCACCCTTATATAAATGAAGGTTATCCTCTTTTTCAACCAAGTCTGATGTTTGGTTTACTATATTACCATCATTGTCAATTGTGATTTCTGTTGTATCTATTTTTGTAGTTTCTAAGGAATATCTTGTTTGAAAAATGTCTTGGTTTGGGGAAGCTATGGTGATATCTAGAGCAAGTTGTGGGGATTTTTCTTCTAGATTTTTCAAAGCTTCTTCTGTTAATTGTGCGCTTAGGTAATAAACCATCCCGTATTGTGGTTTGGTTGCTGTAATTCCTAGAGTTCTTATATTGTCTGTTGAGTTAAATGCTTTTGGTGTATTTAGTGTGTTTTTTACATCTATTTCTTTACCATCAGCATCAAGTGCTTGAACTTTTTCTACCTTTAGATCTTTTAAATCAGTGTTTTCAGTTATTCCAAAAGTTGTAGTTTGGTTTTCTGTAAACTCTTGGCTAGGATCTTTGGTTTTTACTGCTATTTTGTAAGTTACTTGTCCTGTTGTTTGGGATAAGTTTGCTGATTTTTCGATAATATAATCGGTAGTTTCCTCTGTACTTACTGCTGATTTTAGTAAGTTTGTTTCTTGACTTGTTTCTGTTTCTGGAGCATCATCTTTTGGTTGAATGCCCATAACTGATGTGGCTGCTGTGTAAGTATTGCTTTTTCTTTGGCTCATAGCAAATACATTTGTAGGCACAGCCATGATAATTGCAAGCGTTGCTGCTAGCAATTTTACAATAAATTGTTGTAATTTGTTTTTCATAAATCTCCCCCTGATTTATATTTTTTTAAAAAAATCTTTGATTTTTCTCATATGTATAGTATTTTACTTTTAATTATTATACTACTAAATTAGTGTAAAATGTAGAGATATTTTGTGTATTTTTAGGTATATACATAAAAAAACCAATATAATGTTATTAAAGTAATAAAATAATATACAATTTCATTAGAAAATAATTATTATCTATATATATTATTAGTTAAAATGTGAGTTAGATATATACTATACGGTATTTATGGAGTAAATGCACCTAAAATGGTATGATTAGTTGTTTATTTTTGGTGGAATGATTTGTTGGTGAATTTGGTTAGAGTTTTTGTATTAAGATTTATATGAGGTTTCCTTATGGGATAATAGGATAGGTTATAGAGAGTTTTCTTAGATTATTAGGAATGTCTGACTCGTTGGTAGATCTCTCGACTGCGCTCGAGATGACAATTGGGTAGAGCTTTTTCGTTTATGGATTGCTTTCTTATTAACATTACTTAGTTTTTTTTACTGCTGGTATTGGAATATTTTAGTATATTTTAAATTTTCTATGTTTATGAATAAAATGGACTCTAAAATAGATCTCTCGGCTGGGCTCGAGATGACAATTGACAGGGTTGCTTCGTATGTGAATGTATTTCTTATTTACATTCTTTAAGATTCGAAGTGTAAATGTTTGTAAGATTTATTTTTTACACAACATAAGCACCCCCATTGTCATTTCGACTGGAGCGGCAGCGAAATGGAGAAATCTTTCTTTGATTTATGTGACCGTTAGCCGTAATTATTATATTTATTTTGTTATTAAATCCTCTTAATAATGCAGATAATATTTATCTAGATACCCTTCGACTACGCTCAGGGTGACAGGTCATGAATTAGGTTTTTCATTAGTTTTTGTGATGGGATTATTGATGCGGTTAGTAAGGTTTGAGTCTAAGATAGATCTCTCGACTACGAAAACACGCTTCTTACTAAGCTCTCCCGTGCTACCGCACTTTGTTTTCGGCATAAAAGCCCAAAATCAATGGACTTTTATGGGCTCGAGATGACAATTGATAGGGTTGTTTCGTATGTGAATGTGATTCTTATTTATTGTGTTTAAAGTTCGAAGTGTGGCTTTGTAAGATTTATTTTTTACACAATATAAGCACTCTCCATTGTCATTTCGACTGGAGTGATAGCGGAATGGAGAAATCTTTCTTTGCTTTATGTGACTGTTAGACGTAGTTATTAGATTTATTATTGGTAATGATTTTATGTAGGTAATGACTGGCGGTTGGGGATGGCTGACTTGTGAGTAGATCTCTCGACTGGGCTCGAGATGACAACTGAGGGAATGCTTCGAATATTATTGTGTTTCTTATTTACTGGATTTAAGGTTTAAAATGTAAGTGTTTGTAAGACTTATTTTTTATACAATATAAGCACTCCCCATTGTCATTTCGACTGGAGCGATAGCGGAATGGAGAAACCTTTTTTTGCCTTATGTGACTGGTATACGTAGTTATTAGCTTTTTTATTGGTAATAATTTTATGTAGGTAATGACTGGCGGTTGGGGACGTCTGACTTGTGAGTAGATCTCTCGGCTACGAAAACCCGCTTCTTACGAAGCTCTCTCGTGCTACCGCACTTTGTTTTCGGCATAAAAGCCCAAAATCAATGGGCTTTTATGTGCTCGAGATGACAATTGACAGGGTTGCTTCGAATATTATTGTTACTATGTTTCTTATTTACTATGTTTCTTACTTACTATGTTTAAGGTCGAAGTGTAATTGTTTGTAAGATTTATTTTTTATACAGTATAAGCACCCCCCATTGTCATTTCGACTGGAGCGGCAGCGGAATGGAGAAATCTTTTTTTTGATGCTTGCTTTTCTCATTGTATAAATTCAACTAAATATTTGCATATAAAAACACCCGGGCTTTCCCGAGTGTTTTTTATATTTCCTATTTAAGCAAATCTTGTACTAATCTTAAATCTTCTAAGTATTTCGCTATGGTAGGATAATTTTTACTTGCTTCTTCTTTACTTACAGTAGCCTCTTCTTTATTTAGTGGATCTAGGGTTACTGTTACTACTTTTTTAAGGTCTTTGTAGACATTTTCTGAGTAGTTTGGAACTACATTTTTAAAGTTTGAGCTTATTTCTTCATCTTTGTTTCTTTTGTCTACTTTTTCTAAGACTTTTTCGTTATTTGCTTCTAACTTTTCTATATTTTCTAGTAGGGCTTTGATATTTTTTGCTTCTTCTTTATTATCTAAAATCTTATTTGATTCGATAGATAGGTTTACTTGGTTGATAATTTCTTCTATTTTTTCGTTATCTTTATCAACACTTGTAATAAGCTTGTAGGTTTCATTATCTATGGTCTTATTTAGGTCCATTACAGAATTAACTGCATATTTACCATAGATTTTTTCTAGCTCATCTTGGATAGCTTTATTTCTGTCATCTAATTCCTTGATAAGGTCAGATACATTTTTACTATCTTCCTTATTTACATCAACTGGAGTATCTGTTTCATTTACCCATGCAAATTCTTTGTCTATTTCTTGCATAGTTTTTTGAATTTCTATTGTTCTATCGTCTAATTCCTTAATTAAACTTTGTACTTCTAACGCAGTATCCTCATTAGATTTATCATTTAAAACTACGGTTGATGCTGGCTTAGGAGTTGTTTTTTCTTTGTTATCAACTGCTACTTTTTTATCTAGCGCCTGCATCTCTGTTTTAATTTCTTCATTTCTATCATCTAGCTCTTTGCTTAGTTTGGCAGCATCAGTATCTGATGTTTCTTTTTTAGTATCACTATCAATATTTGACATTTCTTCTTTTATTTTTTGATCGTTTTTATCGATAGTTTCTGTTAGATCTTTTATTTGATTGTTAGTTTCTATCTCTCTTCTTACTTCAGCACCATTGGCTTTAAAGGTGGTTTCTTGCTCATCTACCTTTGTCTTAAAGATAAGTGTTGCAGCTCCATTGGCTGGAATTTGTAAATCTTTAACATTTCCATAAGCTAAATCAAACTTTTGGTCAGCTACTAGTCCATCCTTGCTTGGTCTATAGGTCTGGATAGTAAGTTGACCTATACCTGTTTGTTTGTCACTTAGTTTGATAGGATAAGCTGTTGTAATTGCTTTGTTTGTTTGATTTATTAATACATCTGACCATTCTATAGTTTCATTATCAACAAACTTACCCTTTAAATCTGAACCAAGATCTGCTATTTGATTAGCTTTTATAATTTCTTTGTCATTTTCATCTTTTACAATAGATGAGCTTAATATTTTGCTTGCAAAAGCTGTTTCATCTTCATTTGCTAGTAGATAGGCAAGGTTAAGATTATCAGTTTTACCTTCTTTGATATCTGCTCTTAAGTTGATTGTTCTAGCTTCTTTTAAGGCTATGGTAATCTTTTTACCGCCAGCAAGGTCCTCAGTTTTTATATCATCCTTGCTAATATTTTCATCTGTTAAAACTTCTAAGTTTTCTAGGTTAGAATCTTTACTTATATAAAATATTGCATTTAGATTTTCTGCTGGTTGGGTTTTTGTAATATCTATTATGTAGTTAACAGATTTAGCTGTTTCATCTAGGCTTACTTTTGCTTCTGATAAGATAGCTTGTTTTTTCTCGCTTAAATCATTTATTATTTTTTCTTCTGTAAGCGGCTCTAATGTGTCGATTTTAGTTTCTCCAGCTGCATGAGCAGTAGCTGGTAGGACTAGGGCTAGGGCCAAGGCAAGGCTTGCGTAGCTTTTAATTTTTGTGCGTTTCATGAATCCTCCAAATTTTCTTTATTATATTAAAAAATTGGCTAACTTTCAATATTTTAGCAGATAATATCAATATATATAAAGTTATGTATTAGTAATTCTTCTTTGTTTATCCTAAATCTTTTTACTTATATAATACCGGTATACTAAGAATTAAAAAGTATTGTTTAATTTTTAATAACTGGATTCTTACCCCTCTTACTTATATATAGAAAAACTAGCAGCTTTTTCCCGATAATTCTCTATAAAATAGAGGGGATGGCCCATTGTCTATTTTAAAGCTGTTTTGCCCTCATATATCTCATCGGACAGTACATAGCCCATGTGGTATTTTGTAGTAAGTCTGCTCCAAATATTATTTTTACATCACCTTCGTTTAGTTTTGGATTTAAACCTGCACTTGGTAGTAGTATCTTATCCTCATCTACCTTTAACTTTAAGCTTGTTTCATAGGTTAGGTTTTCTTTTTCTAGTCCTAGCATTTCGATAGTATTTGCTGCATCCTTATTTTTTACTATCTTATCAAAAATCTCTTGGCTAACTGTGGTAAGTGGTTTTGATGTATCAATCCCTGCAAGGACTCTCTCTCCCTCAAATTCTACATATACTAGAGGTAGATTTTGAGATTCTTTGCTAGAAGGCTGTCTAAAATCATCTATTTGGACTTGAAAATCATTGCTTTTGCCATCTCCTCTAAAGCAAAGTTGGGAAATGATATTCCAGCCTAGGATAAAGTCTGCCGGATATTTGTTGCCTGTTGGATCTAGGGGCAAGTCAAAACTATCATCGTTAGCAACAATAACTGGGGCTGATCCTATTTCAAGGCCACCTAATCTTAAATTTACCCTAGCCCTTCTCCAGCCACGCTTTTCATCGATTACATCTTTATCGATATAATCTACTTCAATTTTATCAGCTATAGATTTTTTTAATAAACTATTGCCCTTTGTATCAAACATGGCAGTGATAGGCTCACCGCCCACTGCTGCTTTTAAAAATATATAATTTAGATATTTTTTATCTGCTATCTCTACCTTAGTAAATTCCATTATTGCTCCTTGGTATTTCTTACTTCTATGTGCCTTATAATTTCATGGTCTGCATAATAAATATAGTCTGTGTCATTGGCAGCAGTAAATATATATTTACTTAACTGGTCATTGACCCTACCTTCTATGCTCAGTCTTGGCGGGTTTTGGTTTTTCTTATCTACTATTTTTAGTTCCTCTAAACTAGCACCTACATAAATATTACCCACAGATAAGTCCGAGCTACTTTCTGCAACAAGTCCTATTATCTGAGCATCTTTTAGATCGATGGGGTTTGTACTAGTATTTTTTAACTCAAAGTCTACCCCACTTGCACTAACCTTGTCAGCCATATTGTCAAATAAAGGCGAATATACCCTAATAGTTAGCTCTTCTCCTGGATTTAATCTTTCGTAAGTTCCTTCGATATTTATATTACTTATTAATAGTTCTTCCAAATCATGGATGGTTAGAGGGAATTTTACTGTTTGCCCAAAAACTACAAATTCGCCGTTTTTGTAGGATTCATCCCTCATAAAACTTTTGGAAAAGATGGCAACTGAAGATAGTTTTTCATCTTCAAAGTAAAGGGAAACATAGTTTTTATCTGTATAATAATTTATGGTTTTATCAAATTCCTTGCTGGCCTCTTCGATGTGGATATTTTTTAATGATTTTTTGGCATCTTGGTAGCTGGTACCCCAAGTAAGGCCATTTATATAAAAATCATTATTCTCTCCTTCGTTATTATTTATGTAAAGTTCGATAATAGGGGCTTTTTTTATATCAAGAGCTTCCGCACTACTATTTTTAAAGGTGGCTCCAAGATTTATTCCACGACCCTTTAAATTTGCCATGGTCTGACTATTTTTATTTATCTGTTGGTAATCAAATTCTTCTTCATTTAAGCTTATGCCATTTTGTTCAAACTGATTATATGAAACTGGCAAAGTATATTTTTTGTTATTTATATAAAAAGAATCATAGTCACTTTTACTTATTTCTAAGGGGGCTAGGGTTTTTGCTTTTTTTATAGGTTCTTGTTCTTTTTTCTGACATGCACTTAGCAAAATCATAGCAAGTATGTATATAATTTTTTTCATTATTATGACCCCTCCATTAACCTATTATACAATATTTTTAAAATTTTTACCTTTGGGATATAAATATTATAATAAAATATTTATCAAATTAAAAGCGCTAATTTTAGCGGGTGCAACCAGTAGTTGCCAAATTTCCAAATCGGATTGGTGGTATGTTAAGGCAGATTTTTATAAAATGAGCTTAGAAAAATAAAAGGAGGATCTTATGATACTGGCTGATAAGATTATAAGTTTAAGAAAAAAAGAAGGAATGACCCAAGAAGATCTGGCAGGTCAAATCGGAGTAAGCCGCCAATCAGTTTCAAAATGGGAAAGCTCTTTGAGCATGCCTGACTTGGATAAGGTTGTAAAATTATCTCAAATATTTTCTGTAAGCACAGACTTTTTACTTGATGATAGTTTGGGTATGGAGCAAATAATAGTAGATGAAAAAGTAGAAGAAGCATCTAGAATAATAGATTTAGACTTACTAAACCAATATTACTCGACCTATGATAAGTTAGCTAAGTTTATATCCCTTGCAACTATTCTAGTCATAGTATCACCAATAGCTTATATGACCCTAGCTGATATTAATGAAAGCTTGGGTGTGATTATATTATTAGCACTGATTGCTTTGGCAGTAGGTCTTTTTATAAACTCGGGCTTTGCTATAAGTAAGTATGAGTTTATAGAAAAAGAGCCTTACAATTTCTCTTATGGTGTAGAAGGTGTCATAGAGAAAAATTTAAATGACTATATGCCAATCCTTAAAAGAAATGTAATTATAGCAATTGCTATATTTATCCTATCTCCAGCAATATATTTACTTGCTATAAATCAAGGGATAACAAGTAATACACCTGTTTACTTATTTTTATTGCTAACTGCCATTGGGGCAAGCCTTATGGGATATAGTATGATAAAATATTCTTCATATAGAGATATATTAAAATATAGAGATCCAAAAATCCAGAAAAAAGAAGGCAAGATTGGCAAGATATCAGGGGTGCTTTGGATAAGTGCTATTGGTATTTTCTTTATATATAGTTTTTGGAGTGGAAATTGGCAGGCTAGCTGGATAATATTTGTAATTGCAGGCTTTTTACAAGTTATAATCGCTATGGTGCTTGACTAGGCATAAAAAAAAGGGATGAGCTTAAGTTCATCCCTTTAACATTTAAATTTATTTTTTAAATCTTCTAGTTACCCAGTTATCGGTAGAATAGTTTAGGATATTTCTCTTATAAACCCTTTCACCAAATCTATAAACTAATAATATAGTAACTATTAGTATAGCTACAGAGATTAGTCCTTCCATTAGGCTAGCATATCCATTTAATAGTCTAAGTGGCATGAAAAATGTAGAGGCTAGTGGCACATAGCTTAGTACCTTTGTTATCATTATATCTCCCTTGCCTCTGAGGCTAACAGCTAGGAAAAATAAAATAACTGTACCTAGTATAAGTGGTGTTCCCATCTTTCCAGCATCCTCTACTTTGGTAGCAAAAGAAGCTAGCATACCAGCTAGTATTAAAAATACAAAAATGCCTAGTAAAACTAATAAGACTATCTCTGCTATCATGCCATAAGTAGATCCTGTTAGATTATAAGATAGGTCTATGCCATCTAGTAAGCCCTTAGATTTAACTATGAAAAATCCTACTATTCCAAATATTACATAGGTAATAATTTGTACAAAGACAGCTATAAAGTTACCAAACATCTTGCCTGCAAAATAATCTCCGGGTTTTACAGATGAGAAGATAAATTCTATCATCTTTGTACCTTTTTCTGTTGCTATATCAGCTAAAACTAGGTTTACAAAGCTCATAAGCACCATATACATCAAGAACATCAAAATAAAATAGATAACTTGTCCAACCATTTTATTGTCAGATTTTTCATCGGTAATTTTATTTATTACTGGGGTTTTTGCGAGTATTTCCTGTTGGCTACTATCAAGCTCTGCCCTATCTTCATTTAACTTATTTTGAATATTTGTCAAAATATTTTGGAAGGCTAGCGTTTCTGGCATAGAAGCATCTGCTTCATTAAAGTCTGCTATTAGTTGACCGTCTTCTTCTCTTATCTTAGCATATGAAGAAATCTTTCTATCATCTATAAACTGGTCAATTTCATCTTCTTTTATAGGTAAAAACTGCTCATCTTCAAAATATGGCTCAAGCTCTTCACTTGTAATAATCCCCATTTGGCTATCACCAGATGATGCTGCAAAGTAACCACCTACACCACTTAAAACACCAAATATTATAGGTAATAAAATCATAGCCCAAAAAGCACCTGATTTTAGGTGGCCTTTTAGGGTTTCTAACATAACTATCTTTATTCTACTCATGACTTTCCACCACCCTTGCAAAGATTTCATTTAAGCTAGGAGCAGCTTGACTAAATTGGGATACAAAGCCAATGTTTTTACTTATATCCTCATAAAGCGCTCTACTATCTTCTGGATCATTTAAATAGATATTCCAAATATTTCCAGATTTTGTATAAGATTTTACTTTTCCATCAATTAAAGGAAGTAAATCTTTATCAGTTTCAACAAGTACTCTCTCTCTTGGGAAGGAGTTTCTAATATCTTGTGGGGTACCATTTAGAACTATGCGGCCATTTTTAATCATAACTAGCTTATTGCAAAGGGCCTCCACATTTTCCATATTGTGGGAGGAGAATAAAATAGTCATGCCCATAGCATTTAGTTCTTTGATAATATCTTCTAAAAGTCTGATATTATATGGGTCAAGTCCTGATAGTGGCTCATCTAGGATAACAAAGTCTGGTTTGTAGATAATAGCTGCTAAAAGTTGGACTTTTTGCTGGTTACCCTTGGATAGGGACTTGATTTTATCAGTTAGTTTTCCCTTTATTTCAAACCTATCAAACCATCTTTTAAGTTCTTCATCTGGGATGTGGTCCATTTGGTTGAGCTTTGCAAAATACCTTATCTCTTCTTCTATAGTTTTTTTAGGAGAAAGAGATCTTTCCTCTGGTAAAAAACCTATTTTTTCTAGAGGAACATCTTTTATTGGTTTGCCCTCATATGTAATAGATCCAGTGTAATCATCAAAAAAGTTCATTATACACCTAAAGAGTGTAGACTTACCTGCACCATTTTGACCGATTACTCCAAAGACATCACCTTCTTCAACTTCAAATGATACATCATCCAAAGCTTTGAGGCTGCCAAATGTCTTTGAGACATTTTTTACTTCAATCATATGTTTTCCTTTCTATTTTTTATCAGGGTAATTATATCATGATTTGAAATTATTGTATATACTTATAAATTAATAATATATAAATAATAATAATTAAAAAGCTGGCACAAAATTTGTACCAGCTAAATATTATTCTAAGTCTAGGTCTGAATAGTCGCCTTCTAATAACTTATTGATATCCTTTACTCCCATTTCATGGAGTAAATCTTCTATTTCTGCATTTCGTGAGTCAAGTTCAGATATTAAATCTTCAATCTCATCATCGTGCATATCATTGGTATTCATGTTTTCTTCTCCAGGTATAGATCCTGGTAGGTCAATTACAAAATCATCGCCATCTCCAGTTGAAAAACTAACTGGTCTGCCATTTCCTTTTGAATCTACCTTGTTATCTCTTTTTTCTTCTAAGCTCATAGTCTGCTCCTATTTTTTATTTTCATCAAATATTTTCTTTAGATATTTACCTGTATAGGACTTTTTGTTTTTAGCAAGTTCTTCTGGAGTTCCACATCCTACGAGTGTTCCTCCACCATCTCCACCTTCTGGTCCTAGATCTACTAAGTAATCTGATACCTTTATAACATCTAGGTTATGTTCGATTACTACTACTGTATTATTTTGATCTACAAGTCTATTTAATACATCGATTAGTTTGTGAACATCTGCCATATGAAGACCTGTTGTTGGCTCATCTAGGATATATAGGGTTTGACCTGTACCAACTTTTGCAAGTTCTGTAGCAAGTTTTACCCTTTGGGCCTCCCCACCAGATAATTCTGTGGAAGGTTGGCCTATTTTTATATAGCCAAGTCCTACATCATATAAGGTTTGAAGTTTTCTAACAATTGGAGCGTGGTTGGCAAAAAATTCTATACCTTCTTCAACTGTCATATCTAAAACTTCTGATATATCCTTACCCTTGTATTTTACCTCCAAAGTTTCCCTATTGTAGCGTTTACCATGGCAAACTTCACAAGGTACATATACATCTGGTAAAAACATCATGTCTACTTTGATTGTACCATCACCCTTGCAGGCTTCACAACGTCCACCCTTTACATTAAAGGAAAATCTTCCTTTGGTGTAACCTTTCATTTTTGCTTCATTAGTCATGGCAAAAACATCACGGATGTGGTCAAAAACTTTGGTATAGGTTGCAGGGTTTGAACGTGGTGTTCTACCAATAGGTGATTGGTCGATGGCTATTACCTTATCAATTTGATCTAGACCTAGGATTTCATCATGTTTTCCTGGGCGTACCTTAGTTTTATTTAACTTTTTAGTTACTGATTTATATAATATTTCATTTACTAAAGAAGACTTACCTGATCCAGACACACCAGTTACTGATGTTAGCACACCTACTGGGATTTTTACATCTATGCCTTTTAGGTTATTTTCTGATGCTCCTTTAATTTCTATAAAGTCATCACTTCTTCTACGTTCTTCTGGGATTGGAATTACTTTTCTGCCAGATAAATAATCTCCAGTTATAGATCTTTTTGATTTTTTTATATCATCTACTGAACCCTTAGCCACTATTTCTCCACCGTGAACACCAGCCTTTGGCCCTATATCTACTATAAAATCTGCTTCACGGATAGTATCTTCATCGTGTTCTACAACTATCAAAGTATTTCCAATGTCAGTTAAATTTCTAAGAGATGCTATCAACCTATCATTATCTCTTTGGTGTAAACCAATGGATGGTTCGTCAAGGACATAGCAAACTCCAACTAAACCTGATCCGATTTGAGTTGCAAGCCTTATTCTTTGACTTTCTCCACCAGATAGGGTTGATGCAGAACGGCTTAGGGTTAAATATCCAAGACCTACATCGTCTAAAAATTTAAGACGAGATTCTATTTCCTTTATAATAAGCTCTGCTATATTTGCTTTCATTTCTGATAATTCTAAGTCTTTAAAGAATCTTACAGAGTTTTCTACTGATAATTTTGTAAGGTCAGCTATATTTGTATCATCAACCTTGATTGATAGAACTTCTGGTTTTAGCCTATCACCATGGCAGGTCTTGCATTCTTCCTCACCCATAAATTCTCTAAATCTTTTTCTTTGAGTTTCAGAATTTGTTCTTTCGTACCTGTCAGCAAGATTAGTAACTGCTCCTTCAAATTTACCCTTGTATCTTTTTCTTCCGGAAAATCTAGAGTCAAATACAAAGGATAAGTCATATTTGGTCCCATAAAGGATATCATCAACTAAACCCTTTGGTGCGTTTTTAAGTGGTTCATCATAAGAAAAATCATAATGGTCTGCAATGGCACGGATGGTTTCATAGTAATAAGAGTCCTTAGCAGATCCACTATAGGCATCTACCGCATCCTGATTGATGGATAAATTTAAATCTGGAATTACAAGTTCTGGGTCAATTTGTAAGTGGAAACCTAATCCATTACAATCTGGGCACATACCAAGGGGCGCGTTAAAAGAAAACATATTTGGTGTGATTTCTGGTAAAGAAACGTGGCCATCTGGGCAAGCAAGTTTACTACTTAGCATAAAAGGCTCACCATCAATTACATCTATCAAAATAATTCCATCAGCAAGACCTAGGGCTGTTTCTAGAGAATCGGTTAATCTTGATTCTATGCCTTCTTTTATCACAATCCTATCTACAATTATTGATATGTCGTGTTTCTTTGTTTTTGAAAGTTCTATATCTTCTTCCAAATCGTGGCGTTCGCCGTCTATTACAACCCTTACAAAACCTTGTTTTTGGATGTTTTCTAGGGCTTTTTTGTGTTGGCCTTTTTTACCACGTATCATTGGAGCAAGGACTTGGATTCTAGTTCTCTCTGGTAATTCTAGGATCTTATCAACCATTTGGTCGATAGATTGGGCTTCGATTTTTTTGCCACACACTGGGCAATAAGCATCCCCAATTCTTGCGTATAAAAGTCTATAGTAATCGTAAATTTCAGTAACTGTAGCTACTGTTGACCTTGGGTTTCTATTTGTAGTTTTTTGGTCAATTGATATAGAAGGAGAAAGTCCCTCTATGCTATCCACATCTGGTTTGTCAACATTGCCTAAAAATTGCCTAGCATATGATGATAAACTTTCTACATAGCGCCTTTGTCCTTCTGCATAAATAGTATCAAAGGCTAAAGTGGACTTTCCGGATCCGGAAAGCCCTGTAAAAACTATCATTTCATCGCGTGGCAGGGTGATGTCGACATTTTTTAAATTGTTGGTGCGGGCACCTTTTATAACTATGTCGTGTTCTGTCAAATTATGCTCCTACGAAATTTTCTTTCATTTGTTTAATCTGGTCACGGATGTTTGCAGCACGTTCAAAGTCTAGTTCTTCAGCTGCCTTATACATCTGACTTTCAAGATTAATTATTATGGTATCTATATCTTCTCTATTAAATTCTTCTATTTCTGCATCTTCTGTTGCTTTTGTAACTTGAATCATTTCCCCAATATTTTTTCTAATAGTTTGTGGAGTAATGCCATGCTCTTCATTAAATTTCATTTGGATATCACGGCGGCGAGCTGTTTCATCAATGGCTTTTTTCATTGATTTTGTAATATTATCCCCATACATGACTACATGGCCTTCGCTATTTCTAGCTGCACGACCAATAGTTTGGATAAGGGATGTTTCTGAACGTAAAAAACCTTCCTTGTCTGCATCAAGTATTGCAATTAGACTTACTTCTGGGATATCAAGACCCTCTCTTAGTAGGTTAATACCGACTAAAACATCAAACTCTCCTAAACGCAATTCACGGATAATTTCAGATCTTTCAATAGTTTTTATATCTGAGTGCAGGTATTTTACTTTAATGCCATTTTCTGTTAGATAGGTAGTTAAATCTTCTGCCATTTTTTTTGTTAAGGTTGTGACCAAGGCCCTATCGCCTTTTTCTGTGGTCTTATAGATTTCTTCAATCAAGTCATCTATTTGATTTTCTGTTGGTCTTACCTCTACTATTGGGTCGAGCAATCCTGTTGGACGGATAATTTGCTCAACCATTTCTCCACCAGTTTTTTCCATTTCATATGGGCCAGGTGTTGCTGAAACGTAAATAGCTTGATTTACTAAAGACTCAAACTCCTTAAATTTTAAAGGTCTATTGTCCAGAGCTGATGGTAATCTAAAACCATAGTCTACTAAGTTTTGCTTACGAGCCCTGTCCCCTTCATACATACCCCCAACTTGTGGAATAGATACGTGGGACTCATCGACCATTATTACAAAATCATCTGGGAAATAATCTATAAGTGTGTATGGCCTGCTGCCTGCTGGTCTTTGGCTTAGGTGTCTGGAATAGTTTTCTATCCCTGAACAAAAACCAATTTCTTTTAACATTTCTATATCATATCTGGTTCTTTGCTCTAGTCTTTGAGCCTCGAGTAGCTTATTATTTTCATTTAAATATTTTAACTGCTCTTCTAACTCTTGCTCGATGGTCACTATGGCACGCTCTGTTTTTGCACTTGTTGTAGCATAGTGGCTGGCAGGATAAATATATGCGTGAGATAATTTTGCAGTTACTTTTCCTGTTAAAGAATCAAACTCAGAAATTTCTTCTATTTCATCTCCAAAAAACTCAAAACGTATAGCCTTTTGGTCAAAACCTGCCGGGAATACATCTAGGATATCTCCACGTTTTCTAAAAGTACCCCTATCAAAGTCAATATCATTTCTTACATATTGAACATCGATAAGTTTTCTCATAACTTCTTCTGGGGCAATCTCTTGGCCAGGGCGAAGAGAAACTACAAGTTCCTTATAATCTATCGGGTCACCCAGACCATAGATACAAGAAACTGATGCCACAATTATTACATCGCGGCGTTCAAAAAGCGCCATTGTTGCTGAGTGGCGCATCTTATCTATCTCATCATTTATCGAACTATCCTTTGCAATATAAGTATCAGTTGCTGCTACATAGGCTTCAGGTTGGTAGTAATCGTAGTAAGAAACGAAATACTCCACAGCATTGTCTGGGAAAAATTCTTTAAATTCTGTAAAAAGTTGGTAGGCCAAAGTTTTATTGTGGGCTAAAATTAAGGTTGGCCTTTGCACTTCTTCTATAATATTTGCCATGGTGAAAGTCTTACCGGATCCTGTAACACCACGGAGGATTTGATGTTTCTTACCTTGATTTAAACCATTTGCAAGGGTCCTTATAGCCTCTGGCTGGTCACCTCTAGGTTTATAATCAGAATTAATTTTAAATTTTTGCAAAGATTTATCCTTTCTTAAATAAAAAGGCTAAAAATAATATTTGCCTTTAAAATTTAGTATATATATGATAGGCCAGTTTTTGACTAACTCTGACCTTTGTTTTAATATTTATTTCATATAAAATATACTATTTTAGGTGGTTTTTTCAAACTGAAACATAGCTATATTTCTGGGTATAAAGCTCAATAGAAGACTTTTATATTTGGAGGTAAATATGAAAAAATTAATAAATGACCCAGAAAAATTAGTTGATCAAATGCTTGATGGCTTAGTAAAAGCTAATCCAAGTAAGATTACTAGAATAAAAGACACAAACGTGATAGCTAGAGCTGATGCACCGGTAGATGGTAAAGTAGGAATCATTTCTGGTGGTGGATCTGGCCACGAACCTGCCCATGCTGGCTTTGTGGGAAGCGGTATGCTAGATTGTGCTGTGGCAGGAGAAGTTTTCACCTCCCCTACTCCAGACCAAATCTTAGAAGCAATCAAAAAATCTGATGCTGGCAAAGGTGTCTTTATGATTGTAAAAAACTACCAAGGCGATGTTATGAATTTTGAAATGGCCAAGGAAATGGCTGAGATGGAAGATATAGAAGTAGATTATATAATCGTAGCTGATGATATAGCCGTAGAAAAAAAAGAAGATCGCCGTGGCGTTGCAGGAACCATCTTTGTTCACAAAACCTTAGGAGCTATGGCAGAAAACGGTGCATCTTTAACTGAAATTAAAGAAATGGCTGATCTAATAATTAATGATATCAAATCTATTGGTATAGCAACCAAAGCATGCACAAACCCATCTGATGGCAAGGAATCTTTCTTGCTTGGAGATAATGAATTTGAAATGGGAATTGGAATCCATGGTGAAGAAGGTATACAAAAAGAAGAAATGAAATCAGCTGATGATATAGTAGAAGAAATGGCTGATAGATTATTAAAAGAAATTGATGATACAAGTAGCCAATATGCTGTTATGGTAAACGGTATGGGAGCTACTCCAGAAATGGAACTTTATCTTGTAAATAATAGCCTAGCAGATTATTTAACAGAAAAAAATATAAAAATTGCCCGCACATATATTGGAAACTTTATGACAAGCATGGATATGGCTGGTTTTTCAATTACACTTTATAAAGTAGATGATGAAAGATTAAAATTACTTGACCAAGAAGTAGATATAGTTAGAAAGTAGGTAATATTTATGGAAATTAAACAAACACAAGAGATTATAAATAAAATAGCAGATGAGATTATAGCAAATAAAGACTATTTAACAGACCTTGATAGATCCATAGGAGATGCTGACCATGGTGTAAATATGACCAAGGGTTTTAAATTTACAAAGGAAGCTATAGAAGGCGATTTTGATGATTATAACACACTATTTAATAAAGTTGCAACTACATTACTCTCAAAAGTAGGTGGAGCTAGTGGCCCATTATACGGATCATTTTTTATGAAATTTGCTGCAAGCCTTAAAGACGTAAGTGACTTTAGCCGCGAAGACTTTAACAAGGCTTTCGAAGCTGGAGTTGATGGAGTAAAACAAAGAGGAAAAGCAGAATTAGGCGATAAAACTATGGTTGATGTTCTTGATCCAGTTTCAAAAGCTCTAAACGAGGGCAAAAATTTTCAAGAAGTTATAAAAGTTGCAGAAGATGCAATGAATGCTACAAAAGATATAAAAGCTAATAAAGGGCGTGCATCTTATGTAGGAGATAGATCAATTGGCCATATAGATCCAGGTGCAGCAAGCTCATATATAATTATAAAAACAGGATTAGGAGAAATTGATGATTAATATATTAATAGCAAGCCACAGTAAAAAACTTGCCCAAGGACTTACAGAACTTATAGGACAAATGGCAGATAAGGTAAATATTGAATATTCTGGTGGAACAGAAGATGGGGAACTAGGATCAAATTTTGAAGAAATAAACGAGAAAATGACTCGCCTGGCTGAGGATGGCTTAGTAGTATTCTTTGATCTAGGCTCATCAATGATGAATTGTGAAACAGCCTATGAAATGTTAGATGATGATTTAAAGGAAAAAGTAATATTAGCAGGATCCCCACTAGTAGAATCTAGCGTACAAATAGGGGTAAGCATAGATGAAAACACTAGTTTAGATGATATTAAAGATGTCATCAATAACTACGATTTAAATAAACTCGCTTAATAATTATAAATAGATAGGTGAGATTCCTTAATTTATCGATAGACTTGTTTGAAAAAATTAAAGTAGTATATTAATATAATAAGTTTCATTAAGGAGGGTACACATGAAATTTAAAAACTTAAAATATGGAGCATCAGCTCTAGCCCTAGCAACTGTGCTTACAGCTTGCGGTGGAGAAAATGCTCAACAAGCTAAAGAAGATGTAAAGGATGCTGCAAACAATACTGAAGCAGCAGTTACAGAAGAAATTAACGAAACAAAAGATGATGTAGAAGAAAAAATCGATGACTTAAAAACAGGTATCGAAGAAAAAGAATTTGCTATTAGCCTAGATGATGCAGTAGCTAAATTTAAAGAAACTTTCCCAGAAGAAGGCATCGAAATCTCCGGTGTAGATCTAGATGAAGATGACGGAAAATATGCTTACGATATTCAAGGTTTTAAAGAAAACAAAGAATATGAAGTAAAAATTGATGCTGAAACTGGAGATATCTTAGCTCAAGAAGAAGAAGTTGATGATGATAACGATGATTTAGATGATGATATTGCAATTGACTTTGCAACAATCATAACTCCACAAGACGCTATGGAAAAAGCTTTAGAAAACAATAAAGGATATGTAAAATCATATGAACTAGACCACAATGATGATGGTAAACTAGTTTATGAAATAGATGTTGAAGATGGAGATGATGTTGAACTCGATGCTGAAACTGGAGACATCATTCACAAATAATTATAAAAAACAAAGGACCATTTAGGTCCTTTTTTATTGCCTACATTGATCTGTACTCAGTCCCACGTCTGCTATAAATATAAAGTCCAAGTCCTATCAAAAATACTAAAAATCCCAGTCCTCCCCTTTTGGAAAAGAATAAAATGACAGATAAGATTATAAATACTATGCCAAATATACTTTCTAACTTTAGTTTGTTCATAACCTTTCTCCAAATTTAATTATATAATAAAAAAACCTCCCAATTATGAGAGGCAGCGTTAAAACATATATTTATCTAGGTACGTAGTTTGTATTGCTTTCAGACTTTTTACCAATACCGAAAACTACCGCCCCTATTAGTAATACAAGAAATCCTAGACCACCCCTACTATCAAAAAACATATACACAGAGTATAGCATAGCAATTATTCCAATAATTTGTGCAATTTTACCTTTTTCCATAATATCTCCTTTTATTTTTTCATATATAATATACTTACCCAAAAATTCAACTTTATTAAAACTATGGAATAACAAATACTAGCTTATAGAGATCCTTCGGTCAGTCCAAAAGGACTTCCCTCTAGCATGACAGTGTGGGATTGAGGATCCTTCAAGGATTACAGCGTAGGATAAAGTAATCCACTTCATACCATTCACTAATTCAAAACCCGCTGTCATTCTGAGCTGAAAGCGAAGAATCCCTTTTTAAATTTAAAGGATATTCTTGTAAATACTATAACAAACTATATTTATATTATTAACAACACACCTCCCCATCTTGGGGACCCTTTAAGGGCGTTCCGATTCGCCCTCCAAAGGGTCCCCAAACCCCTACCAAACTCACCCTAACGGCCACTCGCGTGGGGCGGAGTTATATTATAAACACCAAAAATCGGGTTTTATCAATCTCAAATTTCTAAAAATCGAAAACTCGCTTCGCTCAGACAGTGCGATTTTTTAACGAAATTATGAGATCTTAAAACACCAATTTTTTCCACGTCTAAGCTTAAGAATGCTTAGGTTTATGGTGCAGATTGGAACGTTAATAATAAAAAAAGATTTCTCATTTCTAAAACATATCTCATCCCTGGGGATCCTTCTGTCGTTAGCACTCCATCAGGATGACAGCGTGTGAAGACGGACCCTTCTTTCATCATTACTCAATTCTACATTCCTCGGCACTCTTAAACCCCGGTGTCATTCTGAGCGAACGCGAAGAATCCCTTGGGAGTGCTCATTCCTGAAAGATCCTTCGGTCAGTCCAAAAGGACTTCCCTCGAGGATGACAATAGGGTAATGGAATCCAGTCTTCTTCCATCCATTCGGTAATTCCAACCACCACACGACTTTCTAATCCCACTTCCTATATTTATTTCATATAATATATGTACCAAAAAAACTCCCAATCGGGAGTTTTACAGGGCGCATAATTAAAAGAAATATTTTGTTCTGTTTCTCTTTCTGCCTTCTGCATTATCTGATGGATTTCTAAATGCCATAACAATAAATAGAATTGCTAAAATTACAGAAACTACCGCAAAAATTGGTTGGTTTTGTTTGTATGTAAAATATGCAACTATTAGCCAAATTATACCAACGATAATTCTTATAGCCTTAGAACTATTACTCATTAATTTTCTCCTTTCTATTAAAATTTATACTTAAAACGCATTAAACATTATTAGTACTAAAAAACTGATTGCAAATACAATTATTGGTAAGATGTACTTTCTAGGATGTTTCCAAATCTCATTTTGTGTCTTTGTATTGGTAATAGGTTTTAGGGTTTCAAGCTTATAAGAAACAAGAACTTCAACTATTGTTACAATCACCATGTTAGCTATTAATAAATAACTAGGTTCTATACTTTTAAAATTAATCACTGCAATTATGGCATTGATGATTATAAAATATAAGGCTAGAACTTTAATGTAATCTTTTTGCAAACTTGCCTTAGCATTTGGGAACATCTTATCATAATTTCTCAAGCCTTCACTTGATGAAAACATGGTTAAAAGCGGTGTATTTACAGCTCCTACCGCACAAGCAATAACAATTCCCATAGCTCCTGGCAGAGCCAAAGATGCAAATACAATCATTACTATAATTGATAAGGAGTTTATTATGTATACTCCCTCTGCGAGGGCAAATTTTAAGAAATAGTTTTTAATATGAAGTTTATTAATTTTGCTATTAGTTCTTGTAGAAAAATATATATCTTTAAATAATATTGAAACTATTGCAATATCAACTATTGTAGCAATCCCGCCATAAAGTAAGGAATAATTTATAATCACATATAAGCCTATAAGCGATAATACTAAAATTATCATAAACTTTCCTAAGGAAAGATTTAAAGTATTACTTGCTGCAGCAAAAAAAGTTATGACTAGCATTATAAAGGTTACTTTTACATAAAAATCAAAAGGCGCCTTTAGCAAATATAAGGCTATAAAAACTAAGACTAACTTACTAAAAATGGTATCGATTAAAATTGCTAGGATAAAATTTCTATTTAGGATTTGATTACTAACAGGCAATGCATAGTAGGATAGAATCCTGTCATTGCCTACATACCCCCTAATATAATAGAAGATTGATCCAGCTAGAGCTACTGCCGCAAAAACTAAAAATCTCTCATTAAAAACTATATCCTGCCTACTTTTTAGTAGACCATCTAAAACAGCATAAGCAACTATAGCATAAACTAGATATTTTATAAGTCTTTGCCTATCAAGAAGGTCTTTGGTAAAAAGCTTAAACATTGCTAGCTCCAAAAGACTTCATAATCTCATCAGAACTTAATTTTTCTACAATTTGTTTTTTCTCACTGAATTTTCCATTGTGAAGGAGTATGTATGAATCAGCAACTTCATTTATAGATTCGAGTATGTGAGTAGACATAAAAATAGAGCCATATTTCTTGTATTTTTTTAGTTCTTGGTACAAAAACACAGTAGATTCAAAGTCTAATCCATCTACAGGCTCATCCAATACTAAAAATGGAAGTTTAAGCCCAAGGGCTGCTATTATGTAAAATTTCTTGGCATTTCCCATAGACAAATCTTTGAGTACATAATCTTCATATTTATTAAAGTTAAATCCATCAATCAGGGATTTTATATAATCATCATCGATTTCTCTGCCATAAGTTTTGTAGAGAAATTCTGCATATTCCCAAAAGCTCCAATACCTAAAAGCTGTATCATCTGAAAAAACTGCCATCCTATTTTCTTTGAAATAGGGATCCTTAAAATCAGAATCTTTGCCCATGAATCTTATCTCAGATACTTCATATTTAGGATGTATATCCATAATGGTTTTAATCAGGGTGGTTTTCCCAGAACCATTGCTACCAACCAGGGCTACTACTTCCTTTTGATTTATAGAAAAGCTACAAGCATCAAGAATATTTTTTTCTGGATCATACCAAGATTTTAAATTTTTTACTGTAAAAAGTTCTTCTCCCATACCGCCTCCTATCTTATAACTCCTATACCCGTTTTTTATTTATTTTATAAAAAATTTTAAACATTACTTGCCATATACTCATGCATACTTAAATTTAATAATATAAGGCTGGCCACTTTATTTATTCAAATATAAAATAATGCGGCCAGCATTTCTATAGGGTAATTACCGTATGTCTTGCAATTAATTATTTATTTTCAACTACTTTTTCTTCTTTATATGTGATTCCCTTATATAAGAAAGCAAGACCAAGTACTGCACTAATTACAGTAAACGCAATGTCATTTCTTGTGTAGCATAGATAAGCTACCACAAACCATATAATAGCTAAAACAATTCTAAAAATTTTTCTTCCCATAAGATCCTCCATTTATTATTTTTTTTATGGTAAATTCATTTTCCCAAAGCTAATTTAAGCATTAGCCTTTGCTTTTTCCATTTCTGCAAGTTTCTCATTAATCACTTTTTGAGCTTCTTTTGCGCCTTCAAACGCCTCTTTAAAAGATGGTTCAAATTTTTTGCTATATATTAAGTAAACTATGATAGAAATATAGTTTAATGCTAATAGCCAAATATTTCCTCTATATATTAAGAATGATAGGCTAATTATAGACATAGCTACTACTAATTTATCTATAAAATTAATTACCCTTTCATTTGCATCTAATTTCTTAAATATAAAAACTAATATCAAAACTAGATCCAAGATTAAAAGTTCTACACTATTTGAGTTAAAGATAAACAATCCCATAAATGCAAAAGACAGTAAAATTTTCCAGGAAAATTTATTCCTATTTTTGTAAATTGTGTATGCAAAAAATAAAATTGCATTCATTATAACTACAATATTGGATATATTATCTGGAAGTGTAAACATCTTACCTAAAAAGCAAATATTAAAATATAAAATATTATAAATCCAAAATATAACCAATAGCATATCCATATAATAATATATGAGTTTGCTATACTTCATCATAATCTCAAAAGTATCAAAAAGTTTAAGAGTATACTTTAAAGTTGCAAGCCCCCACAACACTAAGAAAAATGTTGCATAAGCCTTGTCATATATGCCCTGGTCTTGGGATACTAATATTGTAAACTTATTTGTCTTAGTAAAAAAATAAAATAAGATTGTAAATACAATTACAATACTATATTTAAAATAAACTTTTTTCTTGCTCAAGTACCCCTCCCCATATCTTTCCAAAGCTGATAGTCATCGAACTAGCATCCTTATTTAGTATATAGTTCATCATTTTTATTAAGTAATTCCAATATGTAGAAAACGATGTATCTATTAGGATCCTAAACCTGCTTTCAATATTTAACATATTTTCTTTGATATACTTGTAGTCTTCTTCACTTAAAGAAAACTTGCCATTCTTGTAATTAACTTTGCTTAAAAATCTAGTATCTTTAAGAATCTTGAAAGCCGTTACAAGTTTACCAAAAGTAAACTCATCTGTAGCTCCAATTTGATAGTAACCATCATTAAATTCCAAGGTGAATTCTTGTCTTCTTTGCTCTTCATTTTCTAGCTCTTCACTAGATTCTAGTTTATTTATATTTGAAAATAAAAATAAAACTGGCTTATAGTCAAGGTCTGACAAAATATAATTAACTTCATCTAAGGAGAAGTTTTGGATATCCTCCAAAGATCCTATAGTTTGTTCAACTTCTTCTACTGGATGATCTAGGATTAATGTATAATATTCTTCTTCTATGACCTTTTTTTCATTTTCAAATAATTGGTCACTAATAATAATTTCGTCAAAATTTAGGATTTCTTCAAACATAAAACTTTGGAAATCCTCATCACTAATGCCATATATGATTAGCTCCATCTTATTTGCTTCGGTAAGACCATTATAAAAACCACCTTCCAATTCAAGATCTGTGAGAAATTTGTGGTTATTTTTCAAAAAAAGGTGTTCTAATAGATGAACATATCCTCTTTTGATCTCTTGGTTTTTATATCCTGCCAAAAAAAGCACTTTGATAATATTTACAGGAGAATCATAGTAGGCAAGATACTTATAAGGGTTTATTCTTTTAATCATCTATCCTACTCTCCATATCTATGCATACATCCATTACATTTAGCTCATCTAATATTGAAGCTACATCTTCTTTTGTTAGATCATCAATATATTCTATAAGGTGGTCAAAGTTTATTTCTTTTCCTGCATACCTAGAATACGGTTCAAGCAGATAGCCCCAGTGGCTATCTAGGTTTGCCATCCTAAGCGAGCTGATATATTTGTGTTTTACTTCGTTAAGATAAGTCGTATTTTTTATTAACGATTCGACTTTTTTTATTATAGCTTGATCAATATTTTCGTGGTTTTCTCCCTTATAAGAACAAAAACATCCTGAAAGTATACTATTACTTTCTGCAAAGACCTTAGTCATTGAAGAATATATGTTTCCATGCTTCCTCAGATCATAATATGCATCACCCATCTTATTTTCACCTATGGCAAATTTTATGAGATTTAAAATAATAAGACTTTTAAGATTTGTAGAATACTTTATATCAGCTACATAACCTACAAAGGCTTGCTTACAACCATCGTCTATTTCTTGGTTGTATATAGGCAAATAATCTATATTTTTTATATAGTCTTTTTTTTGGACAGGCATGTCCTTCCAATCAATTGATTCTTTGATACTATCATTTGACAACTTGGAATACCTAACATTATTAAGTTCCCTCAACAAAAATTGAAATACACTGTTGATTGGTTGATTTTCTTGGTAGTGATCAACTTCGAGCAAATTTATATTTTTTGTAATAAAATCTATTTCATCTTCTAAAGATAATATGTTTAACAAAAGGTAATTATCATTGTAAATTACAATATTATTTATAGTCATAAATACTCCATTTTGTTTAAACAAGTCGGTATATTTTATTCTCAAATTACCAACAGATTTTACCAAAGCATTTGTATTGATATCAGCTTTAACCTTGTAATAATATGTGTTTAAAAAAACACCATTATCTAACCACATCATATCTTTCTATAATCCCTATACTCTATCAGAAATCACACAAATTTATACATATTGCAATAAATTTTCTGCATTATTTTTCTTAATCCAGCTACAAACTGTGCCCTCTTTTTTGTTGACATTAAGTGCACGTAAGTAACAGCCCTTGCATTTATAGATAAATTTACAATTTTTGCTACAACCATTGTCAAAATTTGGTTCATCAATTTCTAACAAGGTGTCTAAAATTTCTTTTTTAAAGTTTAAACTATCATCAATTGTGCCAATGTTAAATGTGGTTGGACTCATAACACATGGGCGCAATCTTTTTTTAGAATCTATGGTAAAGCTTGAAGTACCTGCCCCACAATTGCCGCTTTTTCTATTAAAATCAGTTGAGTCTATTATTTGAATAATGTCAGAGAATTCTTCAAGGGTCTTGTTTATGTAAGATAGGTAGTCATCGTGTTTGGATACCTTATGGTCCTTATTAAAATTATCACCCCTACCAAATTCCTCCACAAAGTTATAGGAAAAGCTTTTTGCTCCTAAATCTCTAGCAAGTTGGGCTAGTTCGTGGATTTGCCACATATTATCATCAAAAATAGCTGATGTAAGCCTTACAAATATTCCGTTATCTGCCAATTTTTTGATATTTGCAGTACTTTTTTCAAAAGCACCTTCCATTCCTCTAAAGCCATCGTGAATTTGTGGGGATGAGCTATCAATAGAAACACTTACAACAATTTTTTCCTTATTTTCTACTAGTAGGTCTAGCAAGCTTTTACTAATTTCATGTGTACCATTTGTCAGCATTCCAACCATAGGAAATTTATCTAAACTCAATCTTAAAATTTTCTCAAATTCTGGATTTTCAAAAACTTCTCCACCAGTTAGCTCAATCATCAAAACTCCTTCATCTAGGAGAATATCAACAATTTTTTTGAACTCTTCAAAGTTGACCATGTCTTTGTTTGCATTGCTAGCACACATATAGCAATGCTTACACATTAAATTACATCTGTTTGTAACTTCTACTGTAGCTGAAGAAATAAGATAATCTTTAGAGCTATCTATTACATCTAGTGATTTATTTGATGGGCCTATTTGATCTGAAATCGTAATAACACCCTTTTTTTCCATTTGATTTATGAAGCGAGCGATTGTTTCTTTGTAGTCATCTCCTACTTGTACATCCCTAGCTACATCATTTATTATGTCTTTGCTTCCAAAGTTTTTATGTAGGACTCTAAGTAATATAGCAGCGTTTTTATTTAAATCTAGTATGTCAACATTTTCAATTTCATTTTCACTTTGTTTTCTAAAAAGGATGTCACCTTTTTTTGTGTATATTATTTGGGAATCATCTTTTAAATATACATATTTATCTAAGCTTTGTGCTTGCATTCTTCCTCCCAATTGCTTTATTATGTATGATATGAATAAATGTAGGTGGATGGTTGTATGGGCTAAATTCGCCCAGTAAATTTGAGAATAATCATCCAGTAATTTTGATTAGTCCAGCTAGTCCAGCTACTTCGAAATCTGGAACAGGACCGTCTACTAAGCAAACAGCTCCTACAGAACAAGCATAGCAATTATCGTGGTTAGCTACGATTGGTTCAGAACCATCTTCAAGATCTATAATTAAGTTTTCTTCGTCGATGTTTAAGCTTTTGATTTTTTTTCTGTCAGTCATTTTCCCACCCCTTATGTATTAAATCAGCCGGTAACCTTGATAACGCCAGCAACACCAGCAACTTCAAAGTCAGGAAGTGGACCGTCGATTAGACAAGCTGCACCAATTGCACATGTATTACATGCATCGTGGTTAGCTACGATTGGTTCTTGTTCTCCATCAAATTCAACGATTATATTTTGGTCATCAACACTAATATTTTTGATTTTTTTGTTTTCCATATTTAATCTCCTTGGAATTTATCCACCTACATAAAAACTTCATATCAAGGTCATTATAATACCTCCACATAGGAAAACAAGTTGCAAAAAAATATTTTACAAAATTTTAATATTTAAAATAATCAGATTTAAAGCTTGAAATACCAACGTTTTAACAAAATGTATAATTGAGCTTTGTTCATGTATTTTTATACATATTGTTCATGCATTGGAAATACAGAGTTTCAAAATACATCAAGTTTTATGTAAAATTTTTGTAAATTATAAATTTTCTATTATTATCAAATCTAAGTTAAATTCTTGTAAGATATATATTATAAATACTAGTTTTTTGCTAGCTTATAATTTGACAATATATAAATATATGCTATAATATATATGAACATATATTCATATGAATAGAGGTGATAATGATATCTATCAAAGATGAGCAAATATTATTTGATTTAGCTGACCTTTTTAAGGTTTTTGGTGATTCGACTAGGCTTAGAATAATGAATGTGCTATTTAATGGACCAACATCAGTTGGGGAAATTGCCCAAGCATTAGACATGAGCCAATCTGCAACCAGCCACCAGCTAAAGAGTCTAAAGGATAACAATCTGGTCAAGGCACAAAGAAATGGCAAGTCAATGTACTACGAACTTGCCGATGACCACGTCAAGATGATTTTTAAGACAGGATTAGAACATATTAATGAATAGGAGAATATAATGAAAGTTAAATATAAAGTAGAAAGTGATGACCTATGTCCAAATTGTGCAGCAAAGATTGAAGAGGCTGTTAAGAAAATTGATGGAGTGAATGATGCTAACCTATCATTCCTAACTTTGAAGCTAAAGATGGAATTAGCTGATGGTGCTGATGAAGATGCTATCTTTGATGAGGCTAATAGACTTGCTGATAAGCTTGAGCCAGGGACAGTCTTTGTGAGGTAGGATATGTTTGAGTACATGACAGATGCTCACAAAAAGGAGCTTAGAAAACTTATAGCTATAGGTGTGTTTACTGCTATATTAGCAGTATTAAGTAATACTATAGGTGAAAATATATGGATTAAAGTAGGTTTTCTGATAGTCTACCTCATTTCAGCATGGAATATTTTGATAAAAGGGTTTAAGGGAATCATCCGTGGCCAGGCCATGGATGAGAACTTCCTTTTGACTATAGCAACAATTGCAGCCTTCTTCCTAGGCAAATATACAGAAGCAATTGCTGTAATACTTTTTTATAATTTTGGTGATTTATTTGAAAATATAGCAAGCCATAAGTCCCGCCAAAACATAGAAGGACTCCTAGACTTAGTGCCTGATGTGGCCAATAAGGTAAACCCAGATGGTTCTACTACAGAAATCGACCTAGATGATGTAGAAGTAGGAGATATCCTCCTGGTTCGTGATGGTGAGAAAATTGGTGTGGATGGTGTCGTTATAGAAGGCCATGGTCTACTTGATACATCCTCTGTTACTGGAGAATCCATGCCAGTAGAAGCCGAAGTAGGGTCTGAGATTATATCTTCATCTCTTCTTACTGAAGGGATTATCAAAATGGAAGCTAAGAAAGAATTTGATGATTCTGTTGCAGCAAAGATTATGGAGATTATAGAGGATTCCGCAGAAAGTAAATCTCAAAGTGAAAAAATGGTAACAAGATTTGCCAGAATCTATACCCCAATTGTTGTAGCTATTGCGCTTATAGTAGCTATCATCCCTCCCCTATTTTTTGGAGGAGATTGGTATGACTCTATATTCTTGGCAGCTACATTTTTAGTAATATCATGTCCATGTGCCCTAGTACTATCAGTCCCACTAAGCTTTATGTCAGGCCTTGGCCTAGCTAGTGAAAATGGCATCCTTATAAAAGGAAGCCAGTATTTTGAAGGACTAAAGAATGCCAAAGTCCTATTATCCGACAAAACCGGAACCCTCACTACAGGGAATTTCAAAGTAAAAGATATAGAATATTTTACTGACCATGATAGGGAAAAAATCCTCGATTATATATACAATATCGAGCTAATGAGTACCCATCCTATAGCAAAAGGGATAGTAAAAAGTCTAGACCGTGATGAAAAACATGATTTGTTTGAAGAAGTGATCAATGAAAAGGGCCTTGGTGTAAGAGCTAATAGCAAGGATGGCGACCTAATCAAGATAGGTTCTGCTAGATTTATTGGCTATGATGGAGAAGAAAATGACAGGGCAATCTATGTATCTATAGATGACAAGCTAGCTGCAAAGGTAATAATCGAAGATGAAATCAAAGACCAATCATTTGAAACTATAGAAGATCTTCACAAGCATTTTGAAAATATAGCTGTAGTATCAGGCGATGGCAAAAATGCAGTTGAAGAAACAGCCAAAGAACTTGGCCTAGATAACTACTTTGCAGAAGTAATGCCAGACCAGAAGCTAGAAATTATGAAAGGCTACCAAGATAAAGGACTTCCTACAGTCTTTGTAGGAGATGGTATTAACGACGCCCCAGTCCTTACCAATGCAGATGTTGGTATATCAATGGGAGAAACAGCATCTGACCTTGCTATAGAATCATCCGATATACTCGTAGTTAACGGAGAATTTAGCCAGATGAGCAAGCTAATGAAAATCTCAGACCTTACCAACAGGACAGTAAGGCAAAACGTGATTTTCATAATGGCTGTCAAAATAGGAATCCTAATAGCAGGACTACTAGGATATGCAAGTATGTGGGCAGCAATATTTGGAGATGTTGGAGTTACAATAATAGCAGTCCTATGGGCAATGAGAATTTTAAGAAAGAAAATATGATTTAAAAAGGTCCGCAATATGCGGGCCTTTTATTTATTAGTTTTTAAAAACAAAGTCTGTCATTCTTAGCAAGAAAGAAAAGGAACGCATCAAAGGAGCTACTGGGTTAATATCAACTTCGAATAAAGGTAATAATACTTTATAAGACCCTTCGACTCCAAGGCTACGCCTTTACGCTCAGGGTGACATTTAGGTTTTGATTTACATCTTGAATAAACATTCTAAAAAAACTGCACTATCTAGCTTTACTATTATTTTTTAAAAACCAAGCCTGTCATCCTGAGCAAGCGAGCATAGCGAACGCGTCGAAGGATCTCCTAGGTTAATATTATCTTCGAATAAAAATAGTACTACTCTAAAAGACCCTTCGACTACAAGGCTACGCCTTTGCGCTCAGGGTGGAATTTGAGTTTTGATTTACATCTTGAATAAGCAATGTAAAAAACTGCACTATCTAGTTTTAATATTATTTTTTAAAAACCAAGCCTGTCATCCTGAGCAAGTGAGCATAGCGAACGCGTCGAAGGATCTCATAAATTAATATTAACTCCAGTTAGAAATTAGCAGCATCACAATCCTTTTCGGCTCCAAGTCTATGCCTTTGCGCAGGGTAACATTAATATTTTTAGATTTTTATTTTAATTCTATTTTTTTACCTTTAAATAGCTAACTGATTAAAAACCTCATCCTCATACTTATTCCAAATTATAAATCCTTGGGTCTTATCTTCTTTTGCATCTGCTTTTTTATAATTATTATCTAATCTACTATCCTCGTGGGGCAATAAGCTTGCAGGTGTCCCTGGAATATATAAATAATAATCAGCATCAGGTTTTATTCCTAGGGCAAAATCTACATTAAAATATATATCATCATAACGGCCATATTCTGAAGTTATTTCAAAATTATTAAGCTTCATTTTATAAACATTGTCATTTATCTGCTCAACTATATTAAACTTGCCCTTAAAATCAGAAGTATGGATTTCCTCCCCCCTATGCCATATCCAAGCATACTCAGTAAGGCCAGCATCGAATCCATCATTTTTAATTTTACCAAAATATGATCCTGTAAAGTTCCCATCCTCAGTAAACTCTAAATTTGTCCAGCCAGTATCTTCTCCATAGTTTCTAACTAACTGTTGACCGTTTAGCTTTTCAAACAAAAAATTTTGTAATTCATCTAGGCTAGGCCCAGCTTGTTTATCGTTTTCTAAAGTTTCTACGTCAGGTTTTTCTTCATTTTTACTGCAAGAACTTACTAAAAACAAAGACACAACCACTAGTATTATTTTTTTTCTAAATATATTCATTCTACTATTCAAATCTCAATCCCCTTTTGCTCTAAATTTTCCAAACACTCTTTCAAATACTCATCATCATGCTCTGGATAGATAGGATGGGTAAGATCTATCTTATCCAAATTCTGATAAGCATCTGCTTTCTTACCACGATACAAAGGATTTTCCCAAAGTGAATCTGGCTTATATCCCCTATTTTTCATTTCACCTATAATCATAATATGGTATTGGTAAAGCTTATAAGGACTATGATTAAATACATAATTTACTGTTGAGTGAGCTTTGCCCCAGCCTGCTCCTCGCAAGGCTGCACACTCTCTGTGCTGGCCCAATAGCTGCTGGCGGGGTAATTTTTTTATTAAATCTTCATGCCAAAGGCGCATATAAATCTCCTTTATCTATCTTAAAATGTATTATACTATAATCAAGATACTGATTTTATAGTATTTATTGATAAATATATAAAATTTTCTTGCATTTTTTATAACTATGTCCTATAATGTAAGTGAAGCTAGGGGTGCTTCATAGCTGAGAGACTTTGGTCAACCCTTAAAACTTGATGCGGCTAATACCGACGAAAGAAAGCTAACTATAAAGCTAAGTTTTAAAGACTCTCTCAATAGGAGTCTTTTTTATTTTATAAATTTTTAAGTCTCTTAGACAAGTAAATATTTTTTAAAGTTGAGAGTGCACTAGGCGCGAAGGGGCATACCACCACGGGTATGGTATTTCCTTCGCGCTTTTTTAATAAGGAGGTGAAATAATGATAAAAGTAAATGCTAAAGAACTTTCTTTTGTAAAAAATGAAAGTCTATACGACTTATTAGAGCGTGCTAACTTTAATCCAGACTTTGTAGCTGTAGAAGTAGACGAAAAGTTAGTAAAAAGAGAAAATTTTAAAAACTTTCTTTTACAAGACGGTGCAAAAGTCGAGGTATTTTCATTTGTTGGAGGAGGTTAAAATGGATGATATCAGAAAAAAGGTTTTAGGAAGACAAGATCCTATAGTAAACGAAAAGCTAAAAAATGCCAAGGTTTCTGTATTAGGATGTGGTGGTTTAGGATCAAATATTGCTATGACCCTAGCCCGAGCTGGTGTGGGTGAGCTTTACCTTTATGATTTTGATACGATAGAATATTCTAATCTAAACCGTCAAAATTTTACCCTAGATGAGCTGGGAGGAGATAAGGCCCTACTTACTAAAAAGAAAATCGAGTCCACCCTACCTTATGTAAAATGCCACAACCAAAATATATATCTAACAACTGAAAATATGGATACTATAGCCCATAAGACAGATATATTTATAGAAGCCTTTGACAATAAGGAATCAAAAACTATGTTATTTGACTATTTTGTAGGCAGAAAAGATAAATATCTTATCTCAGGTACAGGAGTGTCAGGTCTAGGTGATCTTAGTGATATAAAAATAAAGCAAATAGATAATGTTACTTTGATAGGTGATTTTACTTCAAATCCTGATGAGGGATTATACCTTGCCTATGTAGGGATTATAGCAAGTCTTGAGGCCTTAACAGCTATAAAGATTCTAACAGGAGATTATAATGGAAAATAAAGACTACTTAGAACTTGGTGGTAAGAAATTTACATCAAGATTTATTCTAGGAAGCGGAAAATATTCACCAGAACTGATAGATGCTGCAATAAAAAGTGCGGAAGCTCAAATGATTACAGTGGCACTTAGACGTGCAAATACAAAAGATGTAGCAAACATTATAAATTTTATTCCAGATGATATAACTATTATCCCAAATACATCTGGAGCACGTAATGCAGATGAAGCTATTAGAATTGCAAGACTTGCCAGAGAGATGGGCTGTGGTGATTTTGTAAAAATTGAAATAATGAGAGATAGTAAATACTTGTTGCCAGATAATGCAGAAACCTTAAAAGCTACAGAAGTTTTGGCTAAAGAAGGCTTTATAGTCCTTCCTTATATGTATCCAGACTTAAACTATGCTCGTGACCTAAGAGATGCAGGAGCTGCATCAGTTATGCCACTTGCTAGTCCCATCGGATCAAATAAGGGACTGGCTACAAAAGATTTTATAAAAATAATTATAGATGAAGTTGACCTGCCAATTATCATCGATGCTGGTATAGGAACTCCATCTCAGGCAGCAGAAGCAATGGAAATGGGAGCTGCAGCAATAATGGCAAATACTGGTATAGCAAGTGCTGGAGATATAACAATGATGGCAGAAGCTTTTAAACATGGAATAAAAGCTGGTAGACTTGCTTATTTATCAAAACCAGGACGTGTCCTAGAAAAGGGTGCAGACCCATCAAGTCCATTAAGGGATTTTTTTGAGTAATATGAATATAAAAAGTGTAGAAGAATATTTTCCAGGTATGGATATAATCGATTCATATATAAAAGAAAAAGTAGATGCTATCTATGAAGAGGTAAAAAATTCTAAGGTGACAAATGCTGATATAAAGTCATCTTTAGAAAAAGATAACCTATCCTACCAAGATTTCTATAATATATTAAACGATAAAGACGGTGTATTTTTAGAAATTATGGGAGATAAGGCCCATCAAAAGAGAATGAGATACTTTGGTAACAATGTAACCCTCTTCTCGCCTATCTATATAGCAAACTACTGCGAAAATTCTTGTAAGTATTGTGGTTTTAGGGCCCAAAGCGATATCAAAAGAGCCAAACTTGATTTTGATGAGATAGAAGCAGAAATGGCAGCCCTTGCTGCAACAGGCATAGAGGATGTGCTAATCCTTACTGGAGAAAGCGCAAAATTTTCATCAATCGATTATATTGCAAAAACTTGTGAAATAGCAAAAAAATATTTTAAAGTAATAGGTATAGAAATATATCCTACAAATGTAGCAGATTATGAAAAATTAAGAGAAGCTGGAGCAGACTTTGTAACAGTATTTCAAGAATCATACAACAAAGAAACATATGACTTTTATCATCCAGCAGGCCATAAAAGATCCTTTAATTATAGGATAGATACCCAAGAAAGAGCAATAATGGGTGGCATGCGAGGAGTAGGGTTTGGAACCCTATTTGGTCTAGGAGATCCAATAGAAGAAGCCTTCAAACTAGGAATCCACGCAAGCCTAGTTCAAAAAAAATATCCAGAGGCAGAAATAGCCATATCCCTACCAAGGATAAGACCAGCAAAGGGTGCAGATGATAGCCTCATCTTTAAAAATATAGTAGAAGACAGGGAATTTTTCCAAATCATGCTAGCAATCAGGATATTTTTACCATACGCATCCATCACCCTATCCACTAGGGAATCAAGAGACTTTAGAAATCTAGCAGTAAAATATGCAGCAACCAAAGTCTCTGCCTCAGTAGATACATCCATAGGCCACAGATCAAAAAACAACCAACACAGCGGCGGTAGCCAATTTGAGATAGATGATATCAGAACTACAGAAGATGTGGTAGAAGATTTAGAATCTATAGGCATGACCCCTGTGTTTACTGATTATATAAATGTATAAAGAAAGCTCCCACATCTTTTTGGTGTGGGAGTTATATTTATTAGTATATTATATTTTTTTAATATTTAAGCCCTGCTTATCCAACTCATAAACCTTATCAAAAACTTGGTCTATAAATTCTCTATCATGGGAAACTGCTATTATCGCTCCATTATAATTTTTAAGTGCCTCAATGATTTCAGATTTTGATAGAGGCGATAGGTTTCTGGTTGGTTCATCTAAGATTAAAACTTCTGCCTTATCCAGATTCATCTTTGCAAAAAATAATTTTGCCTTTTGCCCTCTTGATAAATCAGCTATATTTCTATACATTTCTTCTCTTTTAAAATTTAGACTGCCTAAAAGATTGGAAGCTTTTGTTTGATCCTCTTTATTAAAAGAATTAGATAAATATTCTATAGCATGTGTATTAGTTTTTTCAAAGTCAAAGTAAGATTGCGGCATATAACCTACTTTTAAATTTGAAGCTTGGCATTCATTTTTTATCTTTTTTAGTAAGGTAGTTTTTCCTGCGCCATTTTTGCCTACTATGCATATTTTTTCTGGTCCTATGATTTTTAGCTCAATATTTTTAGCTAGCAGCTTATCTCCTACCCTAAGCTCATCTAGTTTAAAGTCTAGGATATGCTTGCCATTTGCTACTTTTATATCTTCATCAAAAAATATATCAATTGCTTCTTCATAGTCTGGCTTTTTGGTCAGATTTGCTTCTTCTTTTTCTAATCGTCTGCCAATAGATTTTATTGTGTGCATCTTTTCTTTAAGTAATCTACCCTCCGCATCATTTTTAGTAGATCGTAAGCTATGTTCAACAGAATCATGGACTTTTTTGTACCTGTCTAATTTCTTATCAAATTCTTCCCTATCTTTATTAGCCCTACTAATTTCTGTATCTATAAAGTTTGCTCTTTTTTTGACATAATCCTCATAAGAGTTATTAGAAATAGTATGTTTTGCTTCAGTTCTTCTTTTTACTTGTTCTAGATGGATTATCTTGTTAGCTACATTTGATAGTAATTTAGTATCGTGTGATACAAATATTAGCGGAATATCCAATTCTTTCATAAAGTTTTCAAGCCAAATTAGGGAATCATAATCTAGGTCATTACTAGGCTCATCAAAAAGGAATATAGTGGGATCTTTTAGCATTTCTACTAGTAGCATAAACTTTATCTTTTCCCCACCAGATAAATTTTTCATTTTTATTTTATCCGATAAAATATCCTCTGGTAGATTAAACTCACTTATATATTTATAAAGTTTGTTATAGTCTATTAAAACAAAATCAATATGTTTATAGAAATACTCATTAGTAGTAAGGTTATAATATTTTTTATCGAGAGCCTGGGGTAGGTAGGCAATTATTTCATTACTTTTATAAATATCACCACTTACATCACAGTAGCTTTCAATCTCTTTTCTATTTACAATAGCCTTTAAAAGCAAGGACTTACCATTGCCTTCCTCACCTATTAGCCCCACCTTATCTCCGTCATTTAAAACAAAGTCGAAATCTTTTAATATGATTCTATCATCTTCTCTTAAATTAATAGTTAAATCTTTTATAGTAAGCATATATCCTCCTTAAGGATGTATGCCATATCAAAAATAAAATACAAAAAAGGCCTACTCACAAAAGTGAATAGACCTCTCCTAAAGCAAACGCACAGATCTTATTCACAATATGGCATACTAAAACAGCCTATATAGGCTAAAAATAGTATCAAAATTTCCATATTGCTTATAAAATCAATGTACACTTACCTCCGTTTTTATTTAATTATAGTGTACCATGTTTTTTATAGAATGCTAATTTATCTTTGAGTTGACAGTTGAATTTGCTCTACTTGTATCTTTTCTGCAGAATTATCTTCATTCAACTTTTCTAACTCAGAGTTTCTGATATTTACAATAATTTCATCATTAACTTTTAAATCAGAAAATTTTATTTCGATCACTTTACCAGTTTTATATTCACAGTAAATAATAGGTGTATTTTTTGCATCTACTATAGAATGAGCGTCAAATATCCCTTCTTCTGCACTACCTTTAACAGTTAATATATCTTGCTTTTCATCAATATCAGTAATTACTGCATTCACACCAATACTTAATTCCTCTGTGGGTTGATTACCACATGAAGATAAAAATAGGGCAAATGAGAATAATAAAATAAGTTTAAATTTCTTTTTCATAAGCCTACTCCTAAATTATGAGTTCATTATTCAAATTTTTTAAGATTTGATACAATCATATCTTTATTTTCAATAGCATAAGTTTGAATATATGTACTACCATATGCTTTTATTATTAATTTCACGTTATTATTATCTTCTTTTAAGGAAAAACTATTTATATCATTAAAATTTACATTATTTAATAGGGGATTTACACCCATAAAGATATTAACCCCATCTTTTTTTGATACCTGGAAAGAATATTACTGTATAGATCAATAATACTGCTGATATAACAATGGCATATCCTAAGACTGTATTATCAAATCTATAACACAAACCACTAGCAACCGCAGTAAATATAGCTAGTATAAATCCAAATATCGGTTTCTTTTTTGTGTTTATTATATTATTTCTATGGATCGTGAAATTATAGATTGTTGGGACTATAAACATTAGTAAGACAATAATTTTTAACAATTCTATACTCTTTTTATTATAATAAATTAAGTTATAGGATATTTATTTTTTACATACAAATAAATAATGATTGCTAGCCCCCAGTAATTCTTCTTTGTCACAATGGTTTAGATGCCAATCTAGGTATCTTTGATAAGATATATCACTCATTTCATCAATACTTTTACCCAAGATTTCAGAGAATCCACTTGATCCTATCTTTCTAATAATACTTAGATTTTCTTTTTCAATCATTTCAATACATTCTGCTAAAGTAAAGAAAATAAATGGTTTATTGATTAGTCTTTGATTATTACTTAATTTAAAGATACATTTTAAAAAAGTTAAGTCTAAATACCTTCTGTTACAACTATTTCCTATTCACTAAAATAAACTTCAGAAAATAACCTCATCAAAAACAATAAAGTAATTCTATCAGGATTTGTACTAGCTAGATTACTTAAATACACTTAGTCTAGTAGGAATATTATCAAACCAATTATTTAAAACATACTAATTTAATAGGGTCTGTAAATAATTACTATACAATAATTACTCTAGGCAATAAAGCTACCATTAAATTTTTATTAAATTCTAACTATTCTCTTTTATTGATAATGATTTATTAACGCTGTATCCAATGATGAAATAAAATATCATTTGTAATATAACCATAATTGTCATAGTTTTAATATCTAGATAACTACTAAATATTAGTATAATATTTAGTAACATAAAAGTTATCGCATATAATCTCAAAAGTTTAGCTGCATACTTATGCGCATACTTCCAGTTTTGTTTTGATTTTGTACTTAATGCTGTTCTAAACCCACTATATTTAGTAATATCCTCGTTTGCTTTGTTCTCATAATAAAAAGATAAAAATAACCCTGATATGGGCAATAGACTAATTACAACTTTTTCAAAATACATATGTAACTCCCCCACTTGATTAGCTTCTATATTAATGAAGCTGATCCACAACAAAAATTTTAAGTATTTTTACTTAATTTTACAAATGAATAAATAATGATTGCTAGCCCCTAGTAATTCTTCCTTGTCACAATGGCTTAGATGCCAATCTAGGTATCTTTGATAAGATATATCACTCATGTCATCAATACTTTTACCCAAGATTTCAGAGAATCCACTTGATCCTATCTTTCTAATAATACTTAGATTTTCTTTTTCAATCATTTCAATGCATTCTGCTAGAGTAAAGAAAATAAATGGTTTATTTATTAGTCTTTGCTTATCACTCACATAAAGAGGACTTTCAAAAAAGTTGCTATCAAACTTAGTTTCTGTCATAGGAATCATATCATGGTTAATATAAGAAATTAAAATATAACCATCATCTTTGACCACTCGCTTTGCTTGCCTTAAAGTTTCTATCCTATCTTTTTCATTTGATAAATGATACATAGGTCCAAAAAGTAATACTAGATCAAAGTATTTATTGTTTAAATTATCCATCTCAAGCGAGCTTTTATTCTCGACAATAATATTTTTTAAATTCTTATCTCTAACTTTTGCAACAAGCTGCTTGTAATTATTGCTTGCAGGCTCAAAGGCAACTACCTCAGAAACTTCATCTGCCAAAGGGATGCTATAAACACCTGTTCCAGCACCAATATCCAATATTTTTGAATCCTTGTTTATTAATTTTGAAATCTCACGTAAAGTAGTAATTTTCTCAACCTGACCTGCTTTACTTTGTAGCCTTTTTTCTTCATCAAAGAAATTGTATAACTCTTCGTTTCTTTTTAAGTCATCATTTATCTGTAGAATATCTTTAATATCCATTTTCAACTCCACTTGTAATATTGTTTTTAATAGCTTTTTATGTAACACATTTTATACAAAACAAAAAATTTATCTATTTAGAAATTATAATTATCCCAGAACAATATGAAACTTTTTCGAAATTAATACTTGGAAAATAGTTTTTAATTTCATCATAGACAAAATAGATTTCATCATCATCCCAATATTTTCCTGCTTGCTCCCTACATTTTTCCAATTCTTTACGAGTTTTAAAGGCTACATCTCCAATAAAAATTTTTCCTCTATCAGCTAATAGTGGAATCAGTGACTTTATAAATGATATTTTATTCTCATTTTCTAAGTGGTGGAGAGAATATGTAGCAATAATAGCATCGTATTTGTGATCTTTTAAAGATTCATCCAAACCTTTGGAAATATCTTTTATATAAAGATTTGCTTTTGGCATCTTGGATTGGGCGTGGTTAAGCATTTCTTTAGAGAAATCTTGACCATAAACCTCTATTCCTTTTTCATAGAGCTTTGTAGTAAGAGTACCTGTACCAAATCCAATATCTAAAACCTTTTTGCTAGGCAGAGCTAATATTTTATTATATATTTTATTTAAAATCACTTTATATCCTGCAAATGGGTAGGTATTATCCTCATCAGATAATCCTACACTTTTATCATAACCCTCAGCCCATAAGTCGAATCCTTTATCATCTAACATCTACATGCCTCCTGTTTTGTATACCAATATTTTTTGGTTTCAGTAAAAGAATAGACCGCCTATTTACTTATATAATTAAATTTATATATACCTGTAATAGCTATCATTAGTAAAATAGCCCCAAGAACAATAGATTTATTATCTAGAATTTTAATTATACCTAGTCCTATAAATAAAATAGAAACTACTAGAAGGTAATAGTAAGGCAATTTTCTTCGTTTTAAATACTCATCTTTACTTGATCTGTCAGTAAAAATAGGAATTTCTTTACCTTCACCTGACTCTATTATTAAGATCTCATTATTTATCATACCTGGAGATGTTGCTATCATCCTTTTAGGAGGATTATAAGGTCTCAGCTTTACATTGCCCAAAGAGAATTTTCCAATATTTAATGGAGCAGAAAAAACTTTAAAATCCATATTATTTAAAAATTCACTATATTCTTTTCTTTCCTTATTAGTCATATAACCTATGTACTGAACTGTATATCTGTAGTTTGCATTAGTTTTTTCGAAAGAATGTAGGATAGATCCGCTATTTACCAAGCGATATCCATTTTTTGCTATTTTATTAATATATTTTTGCCTACCTTCTATAGGATTTAAAAATAATCTTAAACTATTCATATTTACCTCCCTTATTAAATTTTTCCTCCCCCTCTATAACTAGATTTTTCATTCTTTCTATCTCTAATGACACCAATTCTTTTCCTAGGTCTGTAGCGATGTATACCTTTTTGCCACTTTCTTTATCTTTATTTACTAGTTTTATCCAACCTTTTTTATTAAGGTTATTGATGGCTCCATATAGAGTTCCTGGGCCTAATTTGATTCTTCCTTTAGTTATTTTCTCAACTTCTTGGGATACCTTATAACCATAATTTTCTTCTAGCATTGTTAATAAAACTAGAAACATTGTTTCAGTTAAGGGAATATGTTCTTTTAAATCTTCCTTGATAAACTCACCTCCACTTTTAATTAAAGTATATCATAAAACGTACTACGTGTATAGTAGTATGTTTTACGTAAATATAGATTTTATAGGTTATCAATATAAGTGATGAGATTATAGACTCAATTATACTTTTATAGCGGGCGGTATATACCATTTTCAACCGCCGCTTTTATTGATCCATAACATATTCTAGCAATGTATTCGTCTCTTATTGCTTCAACCCATTTATCTTCAGATATATACTTGAAAGTTTCCATCTGTAATTCTTTATGTGTATATTTAGCAATTTTTTTATAGTTTTCATAACTATCATAACTAGATATATACTGAAAATAGCTTTGCAAAAGAACAGAAGAATCAAAATATGCATCATTTATATAATGAAATTTCTCATTTCTTCCTATAATGAAAAGATTAAGTTTTTTAATTAGATTAAATTGTTCCCTGGTTAGTTCAAAATATTTACTTGGAATTAGTACTCTTTTATCTGGCTCTTCAAATTTGTATCTTGTTGCTTTACTCAATTTTGAAACTAACTTACCAATTAAAGCAACAATCATATCTGTAATTTGTAATCCAATGCATTTTTTAGAATCACAATTCTCATATATTTTATTAAAATTTAATTCAACAAAAATACTTTTTGGTATTCCTTCATCTAAAAATAATTTCCAATCATCTCCATTTTTAAATAGCTTTTGTTCAGTAAGCCATAAATCAAACGCCCATCTTACTTTTTCCCAATCAAATGATAGTGGTATACCTGGCTCATTAAGTTTTATATTAGCATCAAAGAATTCTTCAATAATACCTATAATTATTTCGTAAACTTGTATTTGTTCTTTCATTCTATTATTTTCTAAATTTAAAGAAACAATACTCTTCATATCGCTTTGAATCATTTTTAAAAGTTTTTTAGTAGAAATTGATTTGTCAAGGAATGATTTAATAACTTCTTCAGATGCTTCTATTTCTAGGTATTTAGTAATAACATATTTTACTAAAAACGGAGAGCATTCAATATTGTTTAAATCTAAAGAGTAAAAAAAATCATTTAATCTTGAGGTTGATATTATTGACATTTTATTTATTAAAAACGTCAAATTTCCAACATTATATTCAAATAAAACATCTAACAAATTTATATAGAATTGAATTTCATTCTGTTTCATAGAAGCAATTCCAAATTCAAAATTAGATTTTAATAAATGCTGTCCCTTTAATTCTTTTTGGTTTTTATTTAAAGAGTTTCCTAATTGGGGTCTAAGTAATAGATACTCCGATACTATGTTTCTATATTTTTCTTCAATAGAACAATATTTATCTTCATCAATTTGAATTACATTAGCTACATACGAAGTCATTTTATCATCTGCATATAAAATTTTATCATACTTATCAAAGGGTGAGCTAACCCTAAAAGAATTTTGAGGGCCTTTTTCATCCATAAATAATAGTTTCATTTATCTTCCTTTCTTTATTTTATAGATATAATTATTATAATTTTAATATATTTATTCAGTTTAGTAAAATAATGATAATTATCAATGTTTAAGTATAATGTGTTCTTATAATATATTATCATTTAATAATTTGATTTTTTAAAACATTATTTTTTGTAGTATAATAAAAGGTAAATATATCAACACTTAGCATATATATAAAAGTCAAAAGGTGGAATAAATTGAACTCAAATAAAATAGAATCCTATTCTGTAGATATATTATCGTTACATCTACTCAAATCAGATTACTTAGATCCCAATATTAGTTCAAATGATAAAAATCCTTCCCGGGATGGATCTATAACTGTTTATAGACCAAGTATATCAGTATCTAAAAATAGGTCAATAGAAGATATCCAAGGTATAGTACCTATTCAGGTAAAAGGTAAAGAAGTCGTATCTTTAAATAAAATAAAAAAAAGATTTCAGATAAAAATATCCCATTTACAAAATTATTATAATAATGGAGGCACTATATTTTTTGTTGTTTTTATGACTGCTGATAATAAACAGAATAAAATTTTTTATAACGATCTATTACCTGTAAAGCTAGAATCAATTCTTGAGACTAAAAATAAGAAATACATAAATATAGATTTAAAAGAATTTCCTAATGATAAAATTGAAATGACAAATATATTTTATAAATTTATTTTAAATAGTAAAATGCAGCACTCTTTTATTAACGGAAATATTCTAACTCTAGACTATTATAAAAGTCAAAAAGATTATAAAGGTATAGAACTACATTTTCACGGAATTGGTTTGGAGAATAATTTTAATTATTTATATGATGATGAAATCTACCCATATGTGATAATGAAAAATACATCTCTTCCAGTCCCTATTAAAAATATCATAAAAAAAGCTGAACCTATAATTACCAATGATATAAAAATATCGGTAAATGGAATTGTATTTTATGATACTATAGATGTTATTCTCTCTGAGAATAACTATACTGTAAATATTGGGAATAGTACTAAACTATACATCGATAATAATGAGTCTGTAACATTAAAGTTTGAGAGGACAGTTTATCTTAGAGAGCTAATTACTGATTTAGATTTTATCTTACAAGTTATTGAACATAGAGGTTTTTATATTGATAATTATTATTATGAGATTGACAAAAAAAATAATTTAATCGGTGATTTTGATTATAATTTAGAAAAAGAAAGATTAGTACATTTAAATGGATATTTAGAATTACTCGATAAATTTAATATTAAAGAAGATATTAATTTAAGCAAATTAACACATAGTGATATACATAACTTAGAAATTTTAGTTTCCACCCTTATAAATAATAATAAAGTAAAGTCAGACTCAACACATCAAATCTTCACTCAAATTTTAAAAGTTAGTACCTTAAAATTTTATGTTCTTCTAATTAAACATGGAGAAAATTATAAAATGTATGATTACTTTGATATAGTATATGACAATTTTATTATTAATGATTATAAAACTTCTCAGTTCATGATATTATCAAGTGAGGAACTCTCTGTTCTTAGTGATATCAACTATGATAATATAAAGAAATCTTTTGAAAATATCGAAAACGATGATATTAAATATAGAGATGCCTCTACATTTTTATTGACAGCTTTGAAAGCTTATGATATTTCTAAAAACCTATTATATAAAGAAAATTTATTAAATTTTGCACTACATTTTTCTAAATGGATTTTAGAAAAAAATCCTAATTCTCAGAACACTACAAATCATAAACTCAACTATTATCAAACCTTAAAAAGAGCAGACTTGCTCACCCCGGAACAAAACCAAGATTTAATTGAAATGGGTATTGAAAGTGATGAAATTATAGTAAAATTTGCTACAAATGTTTTACTTGATAGAGAAGAAGATGCTATCTTTTATTTAAACAAATTAGATAGTGATAAACAGCAATTTATTTTATCGCTTCCAATCTCAAATCTATTAAATAATAATTATATTGTAGATAAATTTAATTGATAAATTTATCTACAATAAGCAAAGTTTTAATATAAACTTTTGCGTCGTTTTAATTGTCAATTTAAGTTGAGAATCAATTTTATATTTATAAAATAACAAACGATGCAATTATTATTTTCCTTGATTTTTTTGTCTAAAATTTCTAATAAGTTTTTGATATGATATTATACCAAATATACAAAATTTAGAGAAAATATTAATTTAAAATCTCTAAAAATTGGTAGCTAATTTTTAAATTAAATTTTACCTCTACTCCCACTCAATAGTTCCAGGTGGTTTTGATGTGATATCATACACTACTCTACCAACTCCAGAGACTTCGTTTATCATTCTACTTGATAGGGTTTGTAGGAGTTCGTATGGTAGGTTGCTTGATTCTACTGTCATGGCGTCTGTAGATTCTACTGCACGGATTGCTACTACGTTTTCGTAAACTCTGGCATCTCCTTTTACTCCTACGGTTTTGATTGGGGTCCATACTGTGAAGTATTGCCAGATTTCTTCGGCAAGGCCTGCGTTTTTAACTTCTTCTCTTAGGATTGCATCTGTTTCTCTAACTACTTCTAGTCTTTCTTCGGTGATTTCTCCGATTACTCTTATAGCTAGTCCTGGTCCTGGGAATGGTTGGCGCCATACCATATCGTGTGGTACGCCTATTGCTTCTCCTAGTTTTCTTACTTCATCTTTAAATAAATCTCTTAATGGTTCTACTAGTCCTTCAAATAACATGTCTTCTGGCAGGCCACCTACGTTGTGGTGAGATTTTATTACACTTGACTTATCTTTTCCTGATTCTATTACGTCTGGATAGATTGTTCCTTGAACTAGGTATTTTGCTTCACCAAATTCCTTGGCTTCGCGTTCAAATACTTCTACAAAGTGGTTACCGATGATTTTTCTTTTTGTTTCTGGATCTTCTACACCCTTTAGTTTTTCTAAAAACTCAGCGCTTGCATCTACTTTTTTGACATTTAGTCCTAGGTTTTTGTAGGTTTGCATTACTTCGTCTGCTTCATTTTTGCGGAGTAGTCCATGGTCTACAAAAATACATTGAAGGTCATCGCCTATTGCTTTTGAAACTATGGTTGCTGCGACAGAGCTGTCTACCCCACCTGATAGGCCACAAATCATTTTTTCTCCAGCATATTTTTCTTTGATGTCTGCTATGATTTTGTCTGCAAAATCATCCATTTTCCATGTTTTTTCTGCATGGCAGATATCTAGGACAAAGCTTGCTAGCATTTCTTTACCATAGTCTGAATGGACTACTTCTGGGTGAAATTGGACTGCATAAATATTTTTTTCTTTATTTTCCATACCTGCTACTGGGCAGTTTAATGTCCAAGCAGTTTTCTTAAATCCATCAGCAATTTTGCTTATCCTATCTCTGTGGTTCATCCAGATTGTGGATTCTTGTGGTACGTTTTTAAATATTTCGCTTTTATTATCGACTAATAATGGCGTTTTACCGTACTCTCCATTTTTTGGAGTTTCAATCTCTCCTCCATAGTAGTTGTTAATATATTGTAGGCCGTAGCAAATTCCTAGAATTGGTACTCCTAGGTCAAATATTTTGCTATCTGCTTTTAAAGAATTCTCATCATTTACTGATTGAGGTCCACCTGTTAGGATTACTCCTGCTAGTCCTTCTAGATCTAGGCTATCAATATCAACATCGCATGGATGTAGCTCTGCATAAACTCCTAATTCACGCACACGTCTTACGATAAGTTGATCGGTTTGTCCGCCAAAATTTAGTACAATAATTTTGTTTAAACTCATCATTTCTCCCTTTAATTTTCCTCTCCAAATTTGGATTTGTAGTATTCTACTATCTGTGTAGCTGTTTGTTCTATAGTATTGTTTGTAACATCTATGACTTTGCAATCGAGGTCTTTGTAGACTTCTTTGGCATATTCTAATTCTGTTTGTATGCGATTTTCTCTAGAGTATACAGATTCGCCTATAAGTCCTAGTTCCTTAGAACGATTTTCTCTAATATTTACTAATTTTTCTGGATCAATTAATAGTCCTATAAGCCTATCAGAGTCTACCTCAAAAATTTCTTTGGGTAATCTTGATTCAGGCACTAGGGGTAAATTGCTTACCTTATAGTTTTTGGTGGCTAAAATCATGGTTGTTGGAGTTTTACTAGTTCTACTTACTCCAAGCAAAACTATATCTGATTTTAAAAATCCCCTAGGGTCTTTGCCATCATCATATTGGATGGCAAATTCTATCGCCTCTATCATAGAAAAATAGTCTTTGGAGAGAGCACGGGTAAGGCCAACTTCTCTAATTGCTTTTTGGCCAGTTACTTTTTCAAAAGTTTCTATGCCCTTTTCTAATATTGGTAGAACTTCTATATTTTTTTCTTCTGCTTTACTACAAACATAATCGGCTAGGTCTTTGTCAGCCATGGTTGGAACTACTATAGAATATTCCGAAATACCATCAAAAATCTCGTCGATTTCTTTTTTTGTTGTTACATCCGGTCTTCTTTTTGTCCTTGTTGCTAAATCAGGAAACTGGGTTGTAATTGACTTTAAATAAGTTTGGGCCGTTTCGCCAGTTGAATCACTGATTATGACAATATTTAATGGCTCATCCATAATTACTACCTTATTTTACTATTTGGCTTACATCAAAGACTTTTTTAATTCTTTGAGCAAGCTCATTTAGCATTGCAAGTCTATTATTTTTGACTGCTTCATCTTCTACATTTATCATAGTATTGTCTAAATAATCGTTACCTACACCTGCAGTAGCTGCTACATTTCTTAGCTCAATTTTATAATCTTCGCTAGATTGGAAGGCCCTATCTTCTATACTTGCTATTTGTTGGTAGAAACTATTTTCTAAATCATTTTCAAATAAACTATCATTTACACCGGTTAGAGTATCATCTTTAGCTAGGTTATTAATTCTGTTAAAATAGCTAATTGCTTCGTCATTTTCTTCTAAAAATTCGCTAACAGCTGCTACCCTTTGGTGGATTCTAAAGATATTTGCATCATCGCTATTGATTACTGAATTTACAATATCGTATCTAAAGCCTTCGTCAATTAGCATATTTTTTAATCTATCTTTGATAAATTCTATAGTTTTTGCCATAGTTTGGTCATAGTCAAAAGGCAAGCCATTTTCTTCTGTGTAGACTATTAGTGAGTCATTTATTAGATTTCTTAAGTCTACATCGATATTATTTTCTAAAATAATATTAATAAGTCCTAGGGCTTGACGACGTAAACCAAATGGATCTTGGCTACCTGTTACGTATTTTTCAATAGCATATAAACCAACTATGGAGTCTATTTTATCAGCAATGGATAAAACTATACCTGTAATAGTTTTTGGAAGAGCGCCTCCTGCTGAAGTTGGCATGTATTGTTCTTCTATAGCATTTGCTACTCTTTCATTTTCACCAGAATTTAGGGCATAAATTTTACCCATAGTTCCTTGTAGCTCTGTAAACTCAATTACCATTTTTGTAACTAAGTCTGCTTTTGAAAGATAAGCTGCACGTGTTAAATCTTCCTTAATATCTTTGCCAAGGTTTAATTCTTGTTGGTATTTTTCGCTTAAATCTACAAGCCTTTGAGTTTTTTGATACATTGATCCTAGACCTTCAAAGAAAGTTAAGGATTTTAATTCTTCTACATACTCATCTAAGTCTTTTGCAGTATCTATATCATAGAAGAATTTTGCGTCTTCTAGTCTTGCTACTAAAACTTTTTTGTTACCTAAAACTACATTTTCGCCATGGTTGCTATCACCATTGCGCACTAAAAGGAAATATGGCAATAAATTTCCATTTTCATCTAGAACTGGGAAATATCTTTGGTGGTCTTTCATAGGAGTGATGATAACTTCTTTTGGAAGTTCCAAATATTTTGTATCGATATCTCCTGCTAAAACTGTAGGATATTCCACGATATTTATTACTTCATCAAGTAAGTCTTCATCGTGCATGTACTCCCCACCCTTTTCCATGTTTATTTTATTTAGTCCACGGATAATTATATCTCGGCGGTCTTTGTATGGTAGGATTACATAATTTTCTTTTAATAGGTTTTCGTAATCATCAATTGAATTTATTACTATTTTATCTTCACCTAAGGTTCTATGACCGCGAGTTACATTTGAAACTGTGATTCCTTCTGCATCAAATTCTAAGATTTCATCATCTAGAATAGAAACAAAGTATCTGATAGGTCTTGCCCATCGGATAGATTTGCCACCCCAGCGCATAGATCTTTTAAAGTTTATTGATTTTACTAAATCATATACATTTTCTTTTAAGACTTCTGCAACTGATTTGCTTTCTTCTTTTTTCTCTACAAAGACATAATCAGATCCATTAAAATCTTTGATGACTACATCAGATAGTTCTGCACCTTGACCTCTTAAAAATCCTAATAATGGTTTGTTTGGATTGCCATCCTCATCATAGGCAATGGCAGCACTAGGCCCTTTTACAGAAATTAGAGAATCAGATTGGCTAGCATTTACATTTTCTAAAAATATCGCAAATCTTCTAGGTGTTGATTCTACTCTTATTTCATCTACTGTTAGTTTGTTTTCATCGATTAATTTTTGAAATTTTTCTTTTAATTGTCTTTTAGTCGATTCTATATAATCTGAAGGTATCTCTTCTACACCGATTTCTAATAAGTATCTACTCATCATTATCCTTTCTTAGAAGAGGAAATCCTTGCTCTTCTCTTTTTGCAATATATTTCTCAGCTACTTTAGAGCTTACATCACGCACTCTTTTGATATAATGGCTACGTTCTGAAACAGAAATAGCTCCTTTAGCATCTAGAGTGTTAAAAGTATGACTTGTTTTAAGCACATTATCATAAGCTGGATAAACTAAGTCAAGATCGATTAGTCTGTTGGCTTCTTTTTCGTAAATATCAAATAAGTTCATTAAAACTTCATTATCTGCATCTTCAAAAGAATATTTGGAATTTTCGTATTCTGCTAGTTTAAATACATCTCCGTAGGTTAAATGTTCTGACCATTTGATATCATAAACATTGTCCACATCTTGAAGGTACATACAAATTCTTTCAAGACCAATAGTAATTTCTCCACTTTCAATCTCACAGTTGATACCACCTACTTGTTGGAAATAAGTAAATTGGGTAATTTCCATCCCATCTAACCATACTTCCCAACCAAGTCCCCAAGCTCCAAGGGTTGGTGATTCCCAGTTATCTTCTACAAAACGAATATCATGCTCTTTTGGGTTAATGCCAATTCTTTCTAGACATTTTAAATAGATATCTTGGATATTATCTGGGCTTGGTTTTAGTAAAACTTGTAGTTGGTGGTGTTGGTAAAGTCTATTTGGATTTTCTCCATAACGACCATCTGCTGGTCGTCTTGATGGTTCAACATACACCACTGACCATGGCTCTGGTCCTAAAGCTCTTAAAAAAGTGTGTGGATTCATAGTTCCTGCACCTTTTTCTGTATCATAAGAAAACATTACAGAACATCCCTGCTCTCTCCAGTAGTTTTCTAAAGTTAGTATTAAATCTTCAAAATACATACTAATTCCTTTCCTTAGCGTTTTTATAAACCCACTCTATGGATGAAAATCTCTTTATCTCTAGCCTTTCTAGGGTGTAGTCTATAATTAATCTTGTAATTTTATTATAATTTTCTGGTGGTCTTAGATTTTCTAAATCTTCTGATTTGGTATATAAGAGGGCCTTAAAGTAGGTAAATTCTTCCTTTGTCAAAAATATCCTATCACGTACCAAGTTTTTATCCTCATCACAAAGCAAGGAAGCCTGGCTATTTGAGAAGAAAACTTCATTACTCTTTACTTTTTTACCGCAAATACCGCAAGTGCTCAAATTTGGTTTAAAACCTGAAAATGAAATATATTTTAATAAAAATGCCAAAAAAATGTTTATTTGATTGCTACTTGCAGTTTCAAAGGCTTCAAAAGTATTGTCTACTAACTTGTAGACTGTTTCTATTTGAATTTGGTCAAGAGTTCTTAAAAGCAAATCCGCGATAGCTGACTTATAAAGAATAACATCAAAATTTTTATTTGATTTACTATATGATTTTATAAGGCTTGCCTCTTTTATCCCATAGAATTCCTTACCAGACTTATAAAGGCTATAAGAAGCTTTTACAAATCTTTGAGTCACTCCCATGGTTTTGCTTTTCTTCCCTAGAGCCCCCTTGGCTATTATCGAAATTCTGCCTAAATCTTTGCTAAAAACTTCTATAATTTTACTAGTTTCTTTGTAGGCAAATTCCCTTAGGACAAAGCCTGTTATATCAGAAAGATCATTTGTAGCCAAACCTATCCACCAATTTTTCTTTTTTGCGCCAGTCTTTTTCGACTTTGACCCAAAGTTTTAAGTTGACCTTACTATCTAGAAATGTTTCGATTTCTTTGCGGGCTTCGATACCAATTTGTTTGACCATAGACCCGCCCTTACCGATTACAATCTCCTTGTGAGAATTTTTCTCAACTATGATAGTAGCATCGATGTCGATTAGATTTTTATTTTCTCTTTGCTTAAAGTTATCTATACGAACTGCAATCCCATGTGGAACTTCTTGGCTAAGGTTATTTAAGGCCTTTTCACGGATGATTTCAGAAACAATAAATCTTTCTGACTTATCAGTTATCATATCCCTATCATAATAGGCTGGGCCCTCATCTAGCATATCTTTTATGGTTGCTATATACTTATCGATATTATTATCTTCTAGGGCTGATATACCTATGATATGCTCAAACATATCCATGGACTCGTATTTTTCTCTAATTTGGTCAAATTCGCCTTCACTTAATAAATCTATTTTGTTGATTAATAAAATTTTTGGAACATGGATGCCCTTTAGCATTTCTAATATTTCATTATCTAGCCTGCCTATTTCTAGGGAATTGTCCACTATAAAGGTTACTATGTCAGATTCTTTTAACGACTCCTCACTAAACTCGAAAAGTTTTTCTTGCAGTTTATTTTGAGGAGTTTGGATACCCGGTGTGTCGATAAATATAATCTGGCTATCTTCGTCGTTATATATTATTTGTATCTTGTCTCTAGTTGTTTGAGGCTTATTGGAAATGATAGAAATCTTCTCTCTTAAAATCTTCTCCATCAAAGTAGATTTACCAACATTGGCCCTACCAACAACTGATATAAATCCTGATTTCATTAATTTTCTAAATCCTTATTTGAAAAACTGTGAGGCAAAAGATCATCAATGGTAAATATCTTGTAGTCATTTACGCTATTTGCTATCACAATTTTAGTTTCATCATCAGCAAATTCTTTTATAAACTGCCTGCACACTCCACAAGGGAATGTATCATTGCTATCTCCTGTTATTACAATATAGGCAAAGTCCTTTTCTCCCTCGCTAATTGCAGTACTCATAGCTGATCTTTCTGCACATAGGCAAGGAGAATAGGCTGCATTTTCTATATTTACTCCCTTATAAATGGCCCCTGTTTTTGTCTTTACAACACAGGATACCTTAAAATTAGAATAAGGTGAGTAAGAATTTTTCTTATTATCTATTGCTATTTCAATTAAATTTTCTATTTCTTTCATGAAAATATCCCAAATATGGCCATAGCCATGGATGTACCAAGGATGGCTCCTCTAATTATTTCTGGTATGGAGTGGATGTCTGCCTCATACCTACTTTCTGCTATTATTAAAGCTAACAGTAAAAATAATAATTTTACCAAAACCTCTTGGCTTTGCATAATACCAATGGTTGCCAGGCAAAATGCAAGAGAAGTATGGCCACTTACAAATCCACCTTTAAAGGCTGTTCCGTGACCTTGATAAAATACACCCTTTAAAAATATTGTAACTACAATTACCAATGAAAGGGTGATGACTGCAAGGTGAGATGGTTGCTTAGTTATTCTTACAAAAACCGAATTATAAAAATCGATAAATTTATCAAAAAATATCAAATATGCTACAAAAAGCGCATTAAGGGCTGATATAAAAACTGCAGCTGCAGCCAAATCCTTACTTGCTTTTGCAAAAGGAGAATACTTACCCCCACTTGCTAAGTTTACTGCTTGCTCTAAGGCTGTGTTTAAAAGTTCAAAGCCCAGTACAAAACAAACTGCAAATACTAGGCTAATCATCTCAACTCTTGATAGGTTAAAAAATAGGGAGGCTACTAAAAGAATGGCTAGGGCAAGTAAATGAAATTTCATATTTTTTTCATGGTTAATCGCCCAAACTAGGCCCTCATAGGCGTAGTCAAAGCCTTTGAGAAATTTTTGCCCATGAGATAACTCTTCTTTTTCAAAGTTTCTGTCATTTAATTTCTGCTGGGCAGCTTCCTTACGCTCTTCTTCTCTTTTCCACTCTTCTAAAACTTCTTTTTTTATCTCTTCCTTTAAGACTTCTCTATCTGTTTTGTCAGTCATTTTTAAAGACTCCAAGGACTTTCATAACTTCTTTTTCTCTTGCTCGCATTTCCGATTTTTCATCTTCTTCCATGTGGTCATAGCCTAGTAAATGAAGCATAGAATGGGCGGTAAGATACATAATTTCACGATCTAGAGAATGACCAAAATCTTTGGCTTGTTCTCTTGCTACATCCATGCATATTACAATATCACCAAGCATAGTATCCACACCTTCTATAGAAAAGTCCTCATCCATAGGAAAAGATAGGACATCAGTTGGCCTATCTACATTCCTAAATTCTTTATTAAGCTTATGAATCTCATCCTTATCTACAAAAGTAATGGAAACTTCGTAATCTAAAGGCAGTCCTTCTGTTTCTAGGACTGTTTTTACAACACTTTCTAACTTTTCATCCATATCAATCTTTTTCTCTGTTTGATTTGCTATTATGAGATTCATATAATTTCCTTAGTTTTCTTTATTTTCTGCTTCTTTTGCTTTTCTTTCTTCTTCTCTTTTGGCATCTTCCTTGTCATAAGCATCTATGATTCTTTGAACAAGTGGGTGCCTTACAACGTCAATTGATGAGAAGTTTTGAAATTCTATGCCGTTTACATTTTTTAAAATACGTTCAGCAGTTCTTAGTCCACTGTTTTTACCACGTGGTAGGTCTACTTGGGTTTTATCCCCCGTAATAATGGCCTTTGATCCATATCCTAAACGGGTTAGGAACATTTTCATCTGCTCACTAGTTGTATTTTGTGCTTCATCTAGAATTACAAAAGCATTGTCTAAGGTACGACCTCTCATGTAAGCTAAAGGAGCTACTTCAATCATGCCTTTTTCTACTAATCCCTGGTAGGTTTCAAAACCTAATATTTCAAATAGTCCGTCATAAAGTGGACGTAAATATGGATCTACCTTATCTTGTAAGTCTCCTGGTAAAAATCCTAGGCTCTCACCTGCTTCAACTGCTGGACGAGTTAGGATTATCCTATTTACCTCACCTTGTTTAAAGGCTCTAACTGCCATAGCAACTGCCAGATAAGTTTTACCAGTACCTGCTGGTCCAATACCAAAAACCACATCATTATTTTTTATTTTTTCAATGTAGGCTTGTTGGCCTAGGGTTTTTGGTTTGATTGGTTTACCAGTTGCAGTTGTGATAACGGCATCATCTAGGGCTTGTTTTATTACATCTTTATTTTCACGCTCTAGCATATCTGCATAGTATTTTATTTTTTGAAAGTCAAGGCTGCCGTTTTTGTCTACTTCATTTAAAAGCTCTATTAGAAGTTCTTTGGTAAACTCGGTATTGATTCCTTCACCACTTACTTCTAGGCCTTCTTCCTTAAGTTTGATTTTTGTATTAAAACGTTCTTCTATATATTTTCTATTCTTGTCAAAATTTCCAAATAAAATTCTTACATTATTTGGATTTTCAATTTGTATAGTTCTATTAATATCAATCCCTCCGATTGTTTTTTGTTTATTTATTATACCTTTTTTAGAATTTTTTTCTTTTAGCCAAAGGAGGGGCTAGGATTTCTGACATAAGAATAGCTTTTCTAAAGCTTTCTTTATTTTTTAGTGTAGATTTATAAGAGGCAACTTTTGCATGTTTTTCTTCATCTCTTTCATTTTTTCTCTTATAATGAGCATCTCTTTTGTATTCTTTTTTAATTCTAGACTCTCTAAGCTCTCTTCTCTTTTTTTCTTCAAGTCTTCTCCTAAGGTCAGGGTTTATAGGATCCCCTTCCCTGCCCATAGCAGAATTTCCCTTAATACTTCCTCTTGAATTTACCTTGCCCTCATGGGATTTTTTATCCATTTGGCTTTGCTTTTTATTTTCTGGTCTAGGAAATTTCTCATCTACATCTTTGTTGTCAGAAAATTTTCTAAATACTGTCGGCCTATTTTTACTCTCATAGGTAGTTTTTTTATTTTCTTCCTGTTTTTCCTGTTCCATTTCCTCTAACTTTTTAAGAGTATCATTAGCCCAGTCTTCAAATGACTTGTATTTTGATTCTTGGTTACTTTTCTTATTTCTAAACATCATAATCACCCGCATCTACATCTGATAGGCTTTCGCGCATTTTTGTATCTGCGTTGATATTTTTCATATTGTAATAGTCCATGATGCCTAGGTTGCCACTTTCAAAGGCATCTGCAATGGCTTCTGGGATTCTTGCTTCTGCTTCTACTACTTTTGCCTTGTTTTCTTGTTCTAGGGCAATCGCTTGAGCACGGCGTTCTTCAGCTTTTGCCTGGGCAATATTTTTATCAGCTTCTGCTTGGTCACGTTGTAGCTCTGCTCCTACATTTCGTCCTACATCTACATCTGCGATATCTATGGATAAAATTTCATAAGCAGTTCCAGAGTCTAATCCTTTTAGTAAAACTGTTTGAGAAATATTGTCTGGATTTTCTAAAACTTGAGCGTGGGATGCTGCTGAACCTACTGTAGTTACAATACCTTCACCAACACGGGCTATGATTGTTTCTTCTCCTGCCCCTCCAACTAATCTATCTATATTTGCTCTTACTGTTACTTTTGCAATTACTTTTACTTCGATACCATTTTTTGCAACTGCAGCTATTACTGGTGTATTAATTACTTTTGGTGTTACTGAAACTTGGACAGCTTCAAAAACGTTACGACCAGCTAGGTCAATTGCCGCTGCTTGTTCAAAAGGTAGGTCAATATTCGCTCTTTCTGCTGCAATTAGTGCATCAACTACTTGGTTTATATTACCTCCAGCTAGGTAGTGACTTTCTAAGTCTTCAGTTCTAATTGGAATACCTGCTTGATGAGACTTTATTAGTGCATTTACAATTACATTTGGATTTAGTCTTCTAAAACGCATGGCAACTAATGATGCCATTGAAATATTTACTCCAGAAAACCTTGCCGTTATCCAAAGTCCTATTGGTACCATAGTGAAAAATACTATAAGTACAATTATAATTATTGCTGGTGCTAAGAATTCCATATTTTCTCCTTTACTATTATGTGGCCATCTTTTATGGCAACTACTTCTACTTCTTTGTCTTTACCTATAAAGTCACTTTCTGATTTTGCATCATAGGAAATTCCTTCTACTTCAATTCTACCTGTTGGTCTTAAAATAGATTTAGTAAAACCACTTTTACCAAGTAGATTGCTGTGATCACTTTTGCTATTGTAGCCTCTAGTTGCTGAATTGGTGTTTTTTAATATAAATCTGTCAAAAAGATTTCTATCAAAGCCTAGTTTTACATATATTGTTACTGTAAGAACTATCGCTAGGGCGCTAACAATTAAGATTAGAATACCCATTTGACTATCAGCAAAACTATCCATTACCGAATATATTGTAAGAATTATTCCGGCTATTCCTATTACCCCAAAACTTGGAATAAATATTTCTAAGGCTAAGAGGGTAATACCCATTACAAAAGTAAGAATAGTCATATTATCAGCTACATTATAGACAGAATTTTGGTAGTAGAAAAATCCAAACAGTAGCAGCGATAATATGCCAAAGAAAACCTTTTTATCTGTAAACAATATTGATATTACAGATATAACTGCCAAGACAAAGCTTAAGGCAATTATCAAATCATTTGCAAGCATAATTTCCGCCTTTCTTTTTCTCACCTCAATTATCTAATAAATTATCTAAAAATGCAATATTTCGGACAAAAAAAGACTAGAATTCTCTAGTCTTCTACAAGTTCTTTTAGCTCTCCTACTAGCTTATAATCAACTTTTTTTAGCTCATCAATAGTTCTTACTCCTAGGAGGGCCATAATTATTTTAATTTTTAGATTTATTTCTTTAAGGAAACTTTCACAGGCATCATAGCCTCCATGTAATAGGTAATTTAAGACTTCCCCAGACATAGCTGCCATATCAGCTCCAATTATAATTGATTTTACAACATCCATAGCAGTTTTGATCCCACCAGAAGCTATAATAAAGGTATCATGTGATACACTTCTAACATCAATTATTGATTTTGCTGTAGGTATGCCCCAATCATAGAGGTCTGAGTAATCCACTTCAAAATCTCTTAAATCTTCTATTTCTATAAAATTTGTCCCACCTTTACCTGCAACGTCGATGTACTTTACACCAGCATCCACTAGTTTTTTGGCAACTGCTTTTGAAATACCTGATCCAGTTTCCTTTATAATAATTGGATAAGGAAATTCTTTTACAAGTCTAGTGATTAAACTTAGGGATGAATGATAAGAATTATCTCCCTCTTTCATTACTAGCTCTTGGGCAAGGTTTAAATGCACTTGCATGGCATGAGCTTCTATCAAATCTCTTGCAAATACAAATTCATCAAAGTCGCGTTCAAAACCTAAGTTCCCAACCCTAAATAAATCTTCTTTGTATTTTACAAGTTCAAAGGACTCACGGGATTCTTCATCAGCTATAGCAATGGATTCGCTGCCTACTGCCATAGGTATATTTAAAGTTTCACAAATGGAAGATAAATCTTCATTTATAGAAACAGATGAGCTACCGCCACCTGTCATTGCATCTACCATAAGAGGCATGGCAATTTTTTTGCCCATAAAGTCAATACTTGTATCAATCTCATTAAGGGAAACATCAGATATGGCGTTATGCTCTATATAAACATTATCTAAAAGAGTAGATTCTTTTGATTTACTCCTTAGATAATTTTCTATATGGGCGTCTTTTCTTTCACGTCGTTGACTATTCATCAGTTTTCTCCTCATCAGCTTCTTCTTTTAATGATTCATCTAGCATGTCTTGGCTAAGGTTCATATCTGGGTCTTGGTTTGAATTTTGTTTTTCTTCTTGATTGTAATTTACATTTTGGTTAGGGCTTACTTTTTCTTGATTTTGCTCAATTGTTTTTGTTTGAGGTAGAGGGGCTTCTTGTTTTTGCTCCTCTTCCTCTTTTTTCTCATCTTCAATCCCTCTATCAGATGATTCATCCTTTATTTCTTCTATATGGTCGTATTCCATGTAGCCAGAATCTTCTTTTTTCCAATTTTCTAGCTTAAAGTTTGGAAAAACCTCATCCACTATTTGCCAAGTTTTTTCATAATCAGGAATGTAATAGCTTGTTCCATCTATAGTTTGCTCCATACCCGGAACTATGTGTGTATCCATCTTATCTGATGAAAAATTATTTATATTTCCTGCTAAATCCATAATAGCTGTCATTGGAAGGTTAGTTTTTACATATTTTAGGTAGTTGGTAATAAAAGTCATCAAATTCATATTTTTTGATTTTTTAACCATTTCATCTACCATAGCCTTTACGAAACCTTGTTGGGTATTTACCCTACCTATATCACCGTTATTATAAATATTTCTTGTTCGTAAGTACCACATTACTTCATTTCCATCTAGATGGTTTGGACCTGGTTTTATTTGAACTTTGCCTTTATCAATAGTAATGCCTTCTGGGACATCGTAATCTACTCCTCCTAGGGCATCTACAATATTTATTAGAGCTTGGTAATTTATTTGCACATAATAATCTATATCTAGACCTAGAAAGCTTCTTAAAGTTTGCATAGTAAGCTCTATGCCGCCAAAGGCATGGGCATGGTTTACCTTATCAAACTTATCACGAATTTTTATACGGCTATCACGCGGAATACTCATCAAATCCATTTTCCCAGTTTTGGTATCCGCCTTTAAAAGCATGATAGTATCTGTACGAGTAAAGTCGGTGTTATCATCATCATCCCCATTTTTGTCTACTCCAACTAAGAGTATGAGGTACTCTCCGTCTGCTGTTTTTACTGCATTATCATTATAATTTGGTATGTCTTTGTAGGCTAAGTCTGCTTGGTTGGCATTTAATCTATCTAGGATAAATTTTGTTCCAAAAAATCCTACGATTACAACCAATAAACTTATAAAAAATCTTTTTGCTTTCATTAATTCTATTCTCCTAGTAACCTATTATACCAAGTTTTATGTATTAAAAAAGAGAGAAATCAATCTCTCTTTTATCTTATATTTTTTCTGCTAAGTTTTTTTGTTTTAGATTATCACGAGCTTGGCTCATCATTAGTTTGACACGGTTAATTTGGTTTACTTCACTAGCACCTGGGTCATAATCTATAGCTACTATATTTGCCTCAGGATATTCTTCCCTAATTTTTTTCATAACACCTTTTCCTGTTATGTGGTTAGGTAGGCATCCAAAAGGCTGGATACAAACTATATTTGGTGCGCCAGCGTGAATTAATTCTACCATTTCACCTGCAAGTAGCCATCCTTCACCCGCCTGATTACCTAGGCTTGTTACTTCATCAGCGTATTCTACAATTTGGTCTATATACTCTGGTTCATTAAATCTTTTTGATTCACTTAAAGCTTTTCTTACTGGTTTTCTATATTGCTCTACAATATTTATACCAATTTTACCAACAGTAGCGCTCATTTTGCTTTTACCATATAGGTCTGCTTTTAATTCTGAGTTTTTCATGCAATACATAAAGAAGTCTGTTAGATCTGGTAAGATTACCTCAGCTCCTTCTGCTTCAAGAACTTTTTGTAAGTTATTGTTAGCTTCTGGTAAGAATTTTACAAGAATTTCTCCCACTATACCTGCTTTTGGAATTTTGATATCTTTTACTGGTAAATTATCAAAATCTTCTACTATTTCTTTGACAGCTTTTTTGTATGCTCTATCATTCATAGTTGGAGCTTCTTTTTCAAGCCTTGTTATCCACTCTTCTTTTAATCTATCTGTAGCACCTTTTTCTACTTCATAAGGTCTAGTAGCATTAGCAACTCTATTTATAAGGTCACCAAAAATTATTGCCCTAAATCCTCTTTTTAAAAATGGAATGGTAGATGGTTTTCTTAAATCAAGACCTGAGTTTGATTCTATACCTTGAGCAGAAATTGCAATTACTGGAATATCTGGATATCCTGCATCTCTTAGACCCTTACGTATATATCCTACATAATTACTTGCACGGCAAGCCCCGCCTGTTTGTGTCATAACAATTGCAAGCTTATCTGTATCATATCTACCAGAATTTACTGCTTCCATAAATTGGCCGACTACTGTAATTGATGGATAGCAAGAGTCATTGTTTACATATTTTAACCCTTGGTCTAATACTTTATCATCTACTGTATCTAAAAATTCTATATTCATCCCATAGTGGTGGAAAACTGGGCCTAAGATTCTAAAATGTTCTCTAGCCATTTGTGGAGCAAGGATTGTGTAACCTTCTTCTACCATTTTTTTTGTAAATTCTGGTGTTGAATAATCTAGGCGGTCCAAGTCTTTTTCAAATACAATTCCTTCCATTTTCTTTTGGTTAAGGGCTTGTAGCAAGGATCTTATTCTAATTTTAATAGCTCCTAGATTTGAAACTTCATCTATTTTAAGAAGAGTATAAATCTTTCCGTGAGCTTCTAGTAAATCTTCTACTTGGTCAGTTGTTACTGCATCTAGACCACAACCAAAGGAATTTAATTGAATTAATTGTAAGTTTGGATTATCTGCTACGTATTCTGCTGCACGATAGAGTCTAGCATGGTAGGACCATTGGTCAAGCACACGGACTTCACTAGCTACATCTTCTATATTATAAGCAACTGCATCTTCAGAAATAACTGGTATTTTCATTCCTTCAATTAGTTCTGGAATCCCGTGGTTTACTTCTGGATCAATATGGTAAGGACGACCCGCAAGGACAATGGCATTTAGATTATTGCGATTTACATAATCAATTATTTCCTTACCACGGATTCTTATTTGATCATGGTAGTCTTGAAGCTCTTTCCAAGCAGCTGCTGTAGCATTTTTAATTTCTTTTTTAGTCAATGTATTGCCATTATGGTTATAACCTTCAAACTCTTCTATAAGTCTTTTTGCAATAATTTTTTCACTTTCTAAAGATACATAAGGGTTCATATATCTTTTTTCCGCTAATGATTCTACGTTATTTTTTATTACATCTGGATATCCTGAAACAACTGGACAATTCATGTGGTTTTGGGCCTTGTCAAATTGCTTGTATTCGTAAAATACTGCTGGATAGAAAATCAAATCTAAATCATCTCTTGCAGCTAAGTCCTCTATATGACCGTGGGCAAGTTTTGCTGGATAGCAAGCAGTTTCTGATGATATAGAAGATATACCTTTTTCATACATTTCTCTGTCAGATTTGCCTGATAAGACCACATCAAAACCTAAAGAAGTAAAAAATTTGTGCCAGAATGGATAATCTTCATACATATTTAAAACTCTAGGAAGACCAACTTTTCCCATACGTGCGGCATCGCCCAAAGTTTTTCTATTAAATAGTAGGTCATTTTTAAACTTATACATATTTAAGTCTGCTGCAGTTTCTTCTTTTTTAACTCCAGCCCCACGCTCACACCTATTTCCAGTTACATATCGAGTTCCATCTGGGAAAACATTGATGATTAGTGCACAGTTGTTGGTACATAAACCACATCTAGCATTTTTTTGCTCATAGGTGAAGCTTTCTAATTCTTCGATATTAGATAAGGTTGATTGGCCAGTAGAATTGTCACGGGAAATAAGGGCCATACCCATAGCTCCCATAAGTCCTGCAATCTCTGGTCTAGTGGTTTTTCTACCTGTAATATTTTCAAAGGCTCTTAAAATTGCATCCCCGTAGAAAGTTCCACCTTGAACTACGATATTATCTCCAAGAGTTTTTGGATCACGAACTTTGATTACCTTTTGGATAGCATTTTTAATTACTGAATAGCAAAGACCTGCTGCAATATCAGCTACTTCTGAACCTTCTTTTTGTGCTTGTTTTACCTTTGAGTTCATAAAAACTGTACAACGGCTACCAAGGTCTGCTGGCTCTTTGGAAAATAACGCTTTTTCTTGAAACTCTGCTGCAGACATGCCTACACTTGCTGCAAAGGTTGATAAAAATGAACCACAACCAGAAGAGCAAGCTTCATTTAATTGGATAGAATCTATTATCCCATCTCTTATGTGCATGGCTTTCATATCTTGGCCACCAATGTCTAGAATAAAATCAACTTCTGGATTAAAAAATTTAGCTGCACGGTAGTGGGCAATAGTTTCTACTTCACCATTATCTATATGGAGGGCATTTTTTATAAAATCTTCTCCATAACCGCAAATACCAGAAGATGCTATATAAGCCTTTGGATTTTTCTTTGAGTAAGCATCTTTTAACATGCTTATAACAACTTCTAGGGGACGACCCAGATTCATCCTGTAATCTTCATGGATAATATGAGCATCTTCTGTTATCCAAACCATCTTGCTAGTTGTAGATCCAGCATCGATTCCTACATAGATTGGTCCTTCATAAGTTTCTATATCATCATAAACTACTTCATCAGTTTTATGGTTTTTGACAAACTCTTCGTACTCTTCTTTACTAGTAAATAGAGGTTCTAGTTTTTTTGTCATTTCCATGTCTTCAGGTGCATCTTTTTCTAGTTCTTTTATCAAATCACTGTATAAAACGTAATCATCATTTTCAGCTGATAGGATAGCTGCACCCTTTGCTACATAAAGTTGGGCATCTTCTGGAGTAGTAAATGTATTTTCATCCTCTCCCAAAGTTTCTACAAACCTATTTCTTAAGGCTGGTAAAAAGTGAAGAGGACCACCTAAAAATGTTACATTACCACGAATAGGTCGACCACAGGCCAGGTTTGAAATAGTTTGGTTAACAACTGATTGGAAAACAGAAATTGCAATATCTTCACGACTTGCCCCTTGGTTCATCAAAGCCTGGATATCTGTTTTTGCAAACACACCGCAACGGCTAGCTATTGGATAGATTTTCTTATAATTATTGCTTAAATCATTTAAACCAGAAGCATCAGTATCTAAAAGAGCTGCCATTTGGTCGATAAAAGCTCCCGTACCACCGGCACAAATAGAATTCATCCTTTGTTCAACTGATCCTGATAAATATGTGATTTTAGAATCTTCTCCCCCTAGCTCAATAACTACATCAGTATCTGGAACAAATTTTCTGATGGCAGCTGTTTCTGCAATAACTTCTTGGACAAAATTGATGCCCATATATTTTTCGAGAAACATCCCACCAGATCCAGTTACATTTATAGTTATATAATCATCTTTAAACTGGTCATAGGCTTCGTTTAAGACGATTTTTACAGTTTCTTTAACATCTGATTTGTGTCTTCTATATACTTGATAAAGGGTATTGAAGTTTTCATCTGTAATAACAATTTTTACAGTAGTAGACCCAACATCAAGTCCCATATGTAAATTCATAAAACACCTTTCTATATCTGAAATTTATCTATTAAATAAATATATTTTTTATATTCGTAACACTTATATTTTACCCCAAAATCGAATTTAAAGGCAAGTAAAAAAGTAGGAATAATTTTAGTTATAAATTAGTTATTTTTTATTTTTATAATTGAGATATAAACGGGAGGTATATTATGAGAAATATAATTGAAACTAAAAACTTGTCTAAGCAATTTAAGGACTTTAAGGCCCTTGATGATGTATCTGTAAATATCGAAGAAGGAAAGGTCTACGGACTATTAGGCCCAAATGGAGCTGGCAAGTCCACTTTTCTTAAACTTATCACTCAAATAATAAAACCAACATCAGGTCAAATATTTTATAAGGACCATCAGATTTCTCAAAAAGATTTAACTGAAATTGGGTCTATTATAGAAAATCCAGCTATTTATCCCAACTTAACAGCTTATGAAAATTTAAAAGTACTTACTACTCTTTTAAATATTAAAGAGGAAAAAATAAATGAGGTTTTAAAAATAGTTAGCCTAACAAACACTGGAAATAAATTGACCCGAGAGTTTTCCCTAGGAATGAAACAAAGGCTAGGAATTGCAATGGCTCTGATAAACAGTCCAAAACTTTTAATATTAGATGAGCCAACAAATGGATTAGATCCAGTTGGCATAGCAGAGCTTAGAGAACTTATAAAATCTTTTACAAATGATGGAATAACAGTTCTTATATCTAGCCACATCTTAAATGAAGTTAACCAAGTAGCTGATAAAATTGGCATACTTGTAAATGGGAGATTAGCCTACGAAGGTAAAAACGATAAAGGAAGCGATCACTTGGAAAATTTATTTATGGATATATTAAGAAAAGAAGGTTATTAATATGGATAAATTTATAAAGACAGAATTTTTAAAGGAAAAAAGATCAGCTAATGAAAGACTTATAAAATTAGTCCCTCTTATTTACGTGATTTTCACAAGCTTAGTTGTACTAGTCATGGTTAGGAGCATAGAAGGTAAAAGCTATCTTATGGCTGCTGCTTATAACTGGTATCCAATCTTAATTCTTCCAATAGTTTTAAGCATTTTAGTAGTAAATATTATTACAAAGGAAAAAAATCACCATATTAACTTATATAAAAGCCTTGGCTTAAGTCAAAATAAAGTTATTGGGGCAAAAGTTATAGTAGTAATATGTCATCTGCTTATAATTTTACTAGCCTCTGGTCTACTTTTATTTATAGTTGGCAGATTTATATTAAATGATAATGTAAGATTGATAGACATACTAAAAGCCACTATATTAACTTTTGTAGGATCCCTACCAATAATTAGCTTTTCATTTTTATTGATGATAGCTTTTAATAAAAATTTCCTAGTGTATATTATCAATTTTATCCTATCCATCATTGGACCAGTAATTGCTGTCAAAAATTTTTGGATGATTTATCCCCATTCCTATACCTTTAGAATGCTTGCACCTGCTATTGGTATTAATCCAAACGGTACCTTTTTGGAGGAAGGGTCCTATCTAGCTAATCCAAGCGCTATTTATATCGGGATAATATTAAGCCTTATAATTTCCTTAATATTTGTAGGAGCTAGTAGTAAAATTTATGGGAGAACTAAAAATGATTAGCATCATAAAATCAAATTTTATTAGAAATAAAAGAAATAATCTTATTTGGATTGCTGTCCTAGCTCCTCTTATTTATAGTTTGCTTTTTTCTATTTATATAGCTGCTACAAATACCTTAAAAAATCAAGAAATTTTTACATTTTTTGGATTTTTCGTTATCCTTGCTACATTTTCCTTAAGTTTTTTTGTACCAATGGCCTATGATACTGACAAAGAAGCAGGATATTATGTTAATGATATAAAATTTTATATATCTAGAAATAAAACTTTTTTGGGAAAATTTTTGTTTATAGCAATTTTATATGCATTAATAGTTGCCCTAGCAAGTTTAATAATTTTTACAGCTGCTAAAATAATCGGGATCTCTATACCAAATTATCAAACAAACTTAGTTCTAATTGCTATAAGTTTTCTAACTTTAATCCCATTAATACCAATCTACCAATATTTAACCCTAAAATTCGGTAAATCCATTAGCATATTAGCCGGGATTTTTTTCGCCCTAGGAGCAATTTTATTTGGAACTACAGGTCTTATTGACCTTATCTGGCCTATTTTTCCATTTATATGGCCAATTAAACTTATTTTTTTCTATAGTAAAATAAGTATAGAAAGTATAAAAATTTTTTTAAGTCTTGCCATCCTTCTTACATTAATATTTTTAATTTTTGCTATGGCATGGTTTAGTAAATGGGATGTATATGCAAAAACGGAGGATTAAATGAAAATCTTGCTAATTGACGATGATGAAGACATCACAAAATTAATAAATAACACCCTCAAAAAAGACTATAACGTTCAAATTTATAATGATGCGTCAATTATTGATCCCAGTATCTTTAATCAATATAATTTAATTATCCTCGATGTTATGATGCCTAATATGAGTGGTTTTGAATTCTTAGAAAAATATAGGGATATGATTGATGTCCCTATCCTAATTTTAACAGCCAAAGATTTTGAAAATGACAAGCTAGAAGGATTTGCCCTTGGTGCTGATGATTATATAACAAAACCATTTTCTATAGAGGAATTGCGAGCAAGAGTAGCTGCCCATCTTAGACGAGAAAAAAGAGAAAAACACAATCGCTTAATTGATTATCCAGCTTCTTGTGACCTTCTAGCAGAAAAATTTTATTGCTATGATTATGAAATGCCACTTACAAAAAGTGAATATGATATTTGCCGATTACTTCTAAAAAATAAGGGCCAAGTCTTTACAAAAGAAAATATTTATACTTCTATCTATGGATTTGAAGCTGAAGGAGATAGTCAAACTTCCATAACTGAGCGCATCAAATTAATCAGAAATAAGTTTGGAAAGTATAAAATCAATCCTATAAAAACTATTTGGGGAGTAGGTTACAAATGGGAAATAGAAAATCTTTAGGTTCATTAATAAGTAAATATGCCATATTAGAGATATTTTATTCAGCCTTTGTGTTTATATTTCTACTACTTGTATTTAATAGTTTAATAAGCAATGGATTTATTTATCCTGCCAATCACGCTGAGGTAAATGTAAATAAGATAGAAGAGTTATTAAAAAGGGATGATTTTAACCCAACAGATATTCCTTATTATTATGATTATAAATACTATAAAAATGGGCAAGATGTTAAAAATACTATAGACCCAAAATATAAAGATTATACAATCGAAGCCCACAATAAAGGCTTAGCATATACTAATTCTATTATAAATGCAAAATATTTTAAAAAGTTAACTTATAAGGACAAGGAGCTAATATTAGCCTACCAAGTCTCCCCAATACTCGCTTCAGAAAATCTTTACAAAAAAATCAAAAATGTTGAACTTTTATACCTTCTATTATCTTTTGTAATTTGGATTATTGGTTTTATTTATCTTATTAAAAGAACTCAAAAGATAATAAAATCTGAAATAAATTTAATAGCTACCAGCAATGATAATATCAGAAATATGAATTTGGACTATAAGAGAAAAAACTCTGAATACACAGAAATCCAAGGAGTATTGGACTCCCTAGATACAATGGCTAAAGACTTAAAAGAATCTTTAAATGACCAATGGCAAACTGAACAAAATCAAAAAACTCTTATAGAATCAATAACCCACGACATTCGCACTCCCATCACTCTAATAAAGGGTAATACAGAATTATTAAAAGAAGAAAGCAATCCTAATCAATTAGAATATATAAATGATTTAGAAAATGGGATAGGCCGCTTAGAAATATACATAAAAAAACTAAACAATTTTTCAAAAAGTATGGTCTATAATCCACAAATAATAGATAAAAATGTAATTAATTATTGGATTGAACTTGCGAGTACTATTACTAGCAATGAAAAAATAAATCTTATAGTTATAAATATGGATACTACCGATGTTAAGTTAAATAAGGAAGACATAGCAAGCGCCTTGCAAAATATAATTATAAATGCCTGCGAACATAGCCCTAGGGGAAGTACTATATATTTATCATTTAATGATAAAAATGATTTTTATACCATAAGTGTAAAAGATAACGGAGAAGGCTTTAGAAAAGAAATTCTAGATAAAGGGCCACAAAAAAATCTAACTACTAAGCCTGATAAGATAAACCACGGTCTTGGGCTTATAATTGTAGATGACCTTTTAAAAAACAATAATGGGGAATTAGTGATTGGTAATTATAAAGAAGATAATATGTCAGGTGGAGAGGTCAAGCTGATTTTTAAAAAATAAAAAGAGCCTAAAGGGCTCTTTTTTCTTATCTTCTTCTTATATCCTTAACAAGACCTGATATAAATTTAAAATTAGGATCTTTTGAGTCTCTTGCTAGGTCAAATAGTAGAGTCTCTGTTTCTGTTCTTACTGCACCCATTTCTCTCAATGTTTTTAAAGCATCCTCTTTTTGACTTTCTTTAAAACTTGCTAGGGCATCTTTTGGTAAAAATACATCTATGCCTAAATTTAATAGGCTTCTTGTTGTTTGGTAAACACAGATGTGAGCTTCTGCTCCTGCTATTATTACTTTTTTAATATCATTTTCTTTAATAAAGTCTAGTACTTCTGGAGTCGCTGCATCAAATATTGTCTTTTCAAAGATATGATTTTTATCTATTAGTTCTAAAATTCTTTTATCCGTACTGCCAAGCCCTTTTGGGTATTGTTCTGTGGCAAGAATAGGCATGTTGTATTTTTCAAAAGCTTTAATTAAAGTTAAGGTATTTAAAACGGCCTCTTCTCCATTTTCTAAAGCATTCATTAGTCTTGGCTGCTCATCGACTATTAGCAAAAGTGTATTGTCTTTTTTATTATAAATGCGTGTTTCTTCATCAAAAGTATTTATAAAATATTTTTCTTCTAATTTTCTTTCCATAAGTCCCCCTGCCTATAATTATTTTCTTTCATTAACTTATCTATAGTTGATAATACTGCTCCCTTATTTTTTGACCAGCTTGGATAAGCGATATTTTGATTTACCCCATCTCCCGTTAACCTATTTATTACTACTTTAGGATTTAGGTTCCTTAGCATAGTAACAACTATATCTGCATAGTCATCCTTAGACATCTTATAGTTTATATTATTAGTTTCATAATAATATTTTAGATAAGTGTTATTTTCAATATACAAATTGTGGATTTTGACTCCCCAAAAATTTTTTTTATTTACATATAAAATATCATTTAAATAATCATATCCACTTTCACCTGGCAACCCTACTATGATATGGGCTATGGATTTTATGCCAAGACTATTTAGTTTATCTATTCCCCTATCAAATGTCTTGTGGTCATAGCCGCGGTTTATAAATTCCAAAGTTTTTTCATTTACACTTTGCATGCCAAGTTCTACTGTTAAATCCGTTTTTTGATTTAATTCATCAAGCAAGACTAAAACTTCATCTGGCAAGCAATCAGCCCTGGTAGCAATGGATAAGCCCACTATCTCAGACTCATTTATTGCTGCAAAAAACATTTCACGCATTTTTTCAACTTCACCATAAGTATTGGTAAAATTTTGAAAATAGGCTATATATCCTTCATCTCTCCCGAGCTTTGATAATTTATTTTTTTGAAATGATATTTGACTTTTTATATTACCAGCTGACTTATAAGTCCATTCTCCAGCACCTTCATCTGAGCAATAAATACATCCTCTAAATGACAAACTCCCATCTCGATTGGGACAGGTAAAGCCGCCATCAAGTGGGAGTTTAATAATTTTTTTATGATATTTAATTTTATAATAAGTATCTAAATCCCTATACCTTTTTTTATTAAGCTCCATAGGAAAATTATACCCTAGTTATCGTAATCGTATGATTCGTAAACTTGGGTTTCTTTTACTTTTCTTCTATTAAATACCGCACCCCAGTGATTATCAAAGGTCCAGTCATAGTTACCAAGCTTACCCGTATCCTTATAATTTTTGTTAAAATCACGTACAAGCCATACTAATTGCTTTGAAAGTAATATCAAACCGATAAAGTTTGGTATTACCATCAGAGCATTAGCCACATCTGAGATTGACCATACAAATTTTAGGCCACCCAAAGATCCTACTACTGAGAAAATAATATAGATTGCCCTATAAATGCTTCTTACCGCTTTTGATTCGCTAATGTAAGATATACACTTATCTCCATAATAGTACCAAGAAACGAGTGTTGTAAAAGCAAAGAACATTAGACCAATACTTACAAGCATTTCTCCACCAACTGGTAAAGCTTTTTCAAAGGCTGCTGCTGTTAATTTATTTGCATCGATATTTGCATCTGACCATAAGCCTGAACAAATTATTACTAGAGCTGTCATGGTACAAATTAAAATCGATGATACAAATACTTCTATAGCTCCCCACATTCCTTGACGCACTGGATGATCAGTGTGGGCTGCGGCATGGGCCATAGGTGCTGAACCAAGACCTGCTTCATTGGAAAATATTCCACGAGCCAAACCATGACGGATAGTAATAAGTACAGTTGCTCCTGCAAAACCTCCCACAGCGGCTGTCGGTTTAAAGGCATCTCTTACTATATAACCTAAAGTAGGGACTAACTCGTGCCTATATATTACTAAAATAACTATGGTTGCTCCTAGATATAGCACACTCATCAAAGGAACAATTTTTTCTGCAAAGGCTCCGATTCTTTTGATACCACCTATGATTATTACAATCATAAGAATCATAATGGCAATACCAATTATTCTAAGGTCAAGTCCTGTCATAGTGTGAATTGAATTTGCCATAGCATTTGATTGAACTAGAGAACCTGTACCGAGTATAGCTATTGACCCAAAAACTGAGAACATAATTGCAAGCCATCTCATATTTAATCCATTTTCTAGGTAGTACATAGGACCCCCAGAAAATTCACCATGTTCATCTTTTTCGCGAGTAGCAACTGCAAGAGTGATTTCTGCAAATTTTGTAGTCATATTTACCAAAGCTGCCACCCAGAGCCAAAATATAGCACCAGGTCCTCCTAGCTTAATAGCTGTGGCAACCCCAACTATATTTCCTGCCCCTATAGTTCCTGCAAGAGCAGTAGATACAGCTTGAACTGGTGAAATCGATTTCTCATCTGCTTCAGTTGCTTCTGATTTTTCAAATATTTTACCAAATGTGTTTTTAAATATATAGCCAAAGTTTTTAAAAACCCAGGCTCGGGTCTTATAGATTAGAAATGATCCGCCTAAAAGCATGACTATAATCATAGGGATACCCCATAGAAAGTCACTCAGCGAACCTACAAGGTCGATAAACGTTTTCATATATCCTCCAATTATCTGTTAATATTTTAATTATATGTAATTAGCACAAAAGACACGCACCATGCGTGTCCTTTGCTTGCTAATTGTTAGTTTTTATTAAGTTCCTATTTAAGTCCAAGATCTTTGTATTCGTATCCAAGGTCTTCTGCTACACCTTCAAGTGTTACATAACCATCGTGGGTGTTGATTCCTGGGATTAATTCTGGGAATTTTTTAGCTGCTTCTAATACACCTAAGTTTGCGATTTGTACCCCATATCTTGTTGTAGCATTTGATAATGCATATGTTGATGTAAGTGCTGCTGCTCCTGGCATGTTAGCTACTGAGTAGTGAATTACATCATGTTCAACAAATACTGGGTTATCGTGTGTTGTTGGTCTACCTTTTGTTAAGTCTGTTGAACCACCTTGGTCGATAGCAACGTCAACGATTACAGAACCTGGTTCCATTTCTTCAACCATGTATTCTTTTACTAATTGTGGAGCTTTACGTCCTGGGATTAATACTGTAGAAACTACTAAGTCAGCATCTCTAACAGCTTTTTCAATGTTTAGTGGGTTTGAGTATTCTGTTTCAATTTTTGATCCGTATACATCTTCAAGTCTTGAAAGCGCATCGATATTTACATCTAAAACTTTAACTCTAGCTCCCATACCAACTGCAATTTGTGTTGCAGCAGATCCTACGTTACCTGCACCGATAATTACTACGTATGCTGGAGCTACTCCAGGAACACCATTTAATAATTTACCTTTTCCACCATTTGTTTTAAGTAAGAATTTAGCTCCTTCTTGAACAGCCATTCTACCAGCCACTTCACTCATTGGTCTTAATAATGGAAGCACACGTCCTTGTTGAACTGTTTCAAAAGCAACACCTGTTACTTTTTTGTCCACTAAGTGTTTTGTTAATTCTGGGTCAGCTGATAAGTGTAGGTATGTGTAGATTATTTGACCTTCTTTGAAGTATTTGTATTCACTTTCAATAGGTTCTTTAACCTTATAGATCATTTCAGCCTTATCCCAAACTTCTTCAGCTGTATCTAGGATTGTTGCTCCAGCTTCTACATATTCTTCATCTGTGATACCAGAACCAAGGCCTGCTCCCTTTTGAACATAAACTTCGTGTTTGTTTTTTACAAATTCTGAAACAGCTCCTGGTGTTGCAGAAACACGGTTTTCATTGTTCTTAATTTCTGTAGGTACTCCAATAATCATAATTTCCTCCTATAATTTACAAAAGTATAGATACAAATCCCAAATTGTTTTATAAGCATATCTATTTTGTATCTCTAAGTACATTATAAATCGTTTGCAAATCGTTGTCAAACAATTATTATTAAATTAATTATTTAACATTTAATATGCGATTATTTAGCCATTATTGATTATCTTACCCAAATCAGGAAAAAGTATTCATTTTATTTTTTATTGTTATAAATACTTGCTTATTTTTAAATCATAAGTATTTTTACCTTTTATTAAAATAGATAATATAATATAATAGCCTTATGATAAAGCTAATCACCATTGATGTGGATGGAACTTTAGTTACACCACTAAAAAGACTAACAAAAACAAATATTACTGCTATAAACAAGGCTAGGGATGCTGGTGTGCACATTGCTCTTGCATCAGGTAGACCCTATTCAGGAATGAAGGCCCTAGTTAATAAACTAAATCTAAACCAGGAGGGCAATTTTACCGTCTGCCAAAACGGGTCCTACATTTTCGACAACCTTACCCACCAACCGATTTCTGGTACCTATCAAAGTCCTATTGATTTAAAAATCATTGATGATTTATTGAAGGATTATGATGTGCAAATCTCAGCTATGGATCACAAAAGCTTTTATAGCCGCCATTCAAAACCTAATGTTTATACTAAAATAGATGCCAAAATCTCAAAACTTCCCCTTGAGATTAAATCCTATGATGACTTTAGGGATGATAAGACCTTTGGCAGGATCTTAATCATGGGCAGAAAATCTGAAATGGATAGGCTTTATAAAAATATGCCTAAAGACCTCACTGACAATTATTACGCTGTAAAAACCGCTCCCTTTTTAATTGAAGTTATGAATAAAAACACCAATAAAGGCTATGCTATAAGCGCTATGGCCAAAGACCTTGAAATCAACCAAGATGAAATAATGAGCATAGGTAATGAGAGAAATGATATACCTATGCTAGAGCAAGCAGGTTTTGCCGTTGCCATGGCAAATGCTGTGCCAGAGCTTAAAACTCATGCTGATTTTATAACTAAAAGCAATATGCAATCTGGTGTTGGTTATGCTATAGAAAAACTATTAGCCAATAACTTAGAAAAATATTAAAATAACTGCAAGTTAGCTTGCAGTTATTTTTTTAAAGATCCTTTATTTTTATCTTTTTGATATTCAGCCAATTCTCTTTCCTTAGAAATTTCATAGGCTGCTTTTTTTCTTTCGCTTTCTAATCTTCTAATAATCGTTTGAATAGTACGTTTTGATTTTGTAATATCAAACTCTTTTAGACGCATATTTGTTCTAATTGCAATATCAGAAGCCTTACCATTAGCTGATGAGAATTCACTCATTTTACTTGGTAGGGAAATCTTATTTGCTAGTTTTTCATCAAATAATAGTAAATTTGCGTGAAAATCTAATAAAGCTTGTTGGGCACGGTCTACGTTATTATTTACCGCACTTACCTTATTGCCCCTTAAAAAGTTTCCAAAGAAATTGCCTCTAAGTAGCCCATGGGTTGGATAATCGTACTTGCCATCTACTTTCTTTTCTGCTCTTTGTAGTTGACTTTCAACATCTTTTGCTTGTCTTAATAAGTTTTCTATTTGCTTTAATTTTAATTTGTAATCTTCTCTATCGTATAGATTTGTTGTCTTAATAGCCATAGCTCCTCCGTAATGATCTCTTATTTTTAGTATATATACCCAAAAGCTAGGTTTGTTTATCATTTAAATTATTAGTATAGTTACTATAAAAAGTGAGGTATTATGGCAAAAGTTTTATTATATAATATAGATGAAAATTATGATATGGAAAAATTTGAACTGCTTGCAGTAAAAAACAAGGTTCAAATTGTCCGTGCAGAAAAGGAAGATATTGACCAATATGTTGGATATCTAGTAGGCCATGAAGGCTATGAAAAAAGAGATGAAAATCTTGAAGATGATCCAAGTCTTGATTTTCCTTTTATTCTTTTTGAAAATTTTGATCGCGATCAATTATTTGGATTCTTAGATGAAATGAGACAAGCTGGCCTATCTATCCAGCACAAGGCTGGGGAAACAGAAAATAATGTTAAATGGACTTTAAGACAGCTTTTAACAGAAAATGACCGCGAAGGAAAAATGATGGGCCTAATTCACAAAATCAATGGCCTAGTAGAAAAAGCAGCTTCCTTAAAAGACCAATATGGAGAAGATCAAAAACTTGCAAATTTAATAGATGAAATGCAAGCCTACTTTGATGATTCAAGTTTATTCGAACTAGAAGTAGCCCAAAATTATTATTTAAAGTTAGCTGATGAGATAAAAAGAGTAGAAGAAGAAAATAAGTAAGAGTTAGCATATGCTAACTCTTTTTTAATAGCTTTTTGTAAGTTTTATCAGTTAATATTGCCCCTAAAGGCGCTGTAAGCAAAATAGCTATTACAGATACTGACAATATTAAATTGCCGCTAGCAAGACCCATTTGAAGGGCTACAGGGCCTATGGCAGCTTGTACAGTTGCCTTTGGCAAATAAGCAAAAGAAGTAAAAATCCTTTCATTTTTATTTAAGTTTGTTTTAATCAAAGAAATATTTACACCTACCATTCTAAAAATAAGGCCAAGCAGAATTAAAATCACAGCTAAAAATCCAGCTTCCCTCACATAGGCTAAGTCAACTGAAATACCTACAAGGACAAACAAAAATAATTCAAAAACCTTCCATAGCCTGTTGTAGGATGCAAGTAAATCATTGGCAAGCTTGGTGTTTTCCCTATTAATAGTAATTCCAGCTACCATAATGGCTATAAGAGCTGATAAGGCTAGGTAATTTTCTAATAATTTTTCCAATCTAAGCATTAAAAACGAAGTACCTACAAAAACCATAGCTTTATAAATGTCATTCATTTTTACTTTTTCAAAAATAACAGCCACAATTTTTCCCACTATTATTCCAAGAATCACCCCACTAGCTATAGAAATCGGTATATTAAAAAAACTCATAGCTGAAAGAGTTCCACCCGTTTTAAGGGCCAGAAATGATGAAAAAAATACTATAACAAAGACATCATCCACACTAGCACCAGCTAAAATCATTTCTGGAATATTTTTATCAGCCCCATATCCTTCGTCAATAAGTTTTATCATGCGAGGTACAACGATAGCAGGACTTACAGCAGCAAGAACCGCGGCCATAATTCCAGCATCAATGGTATCAATCTTAAAAAATTTTTTAGAAAAAAATATTAGAGCAAGCATTTCAACACTAGCCGGGATAAAGCTAAGAAAAATAGCGGGACGCCCTACTTTTTTAAGTTTATCAAAGCTTAAAGATAGACCTGCACGAGTTAGTATAGCTACAAGGGCTATTTGCCTTAAATCAGCAGATATATTTATAATCTCATCACTTACAAGATTTAATTGGTTGGGGCTAATGATCATACCAGCAATAAACATACCAATAATTGGTGCCAGACCAATTTTTTCAAAAATATAGGCCATAAAAATGCCAAAGATAAAAATAATAGCAATATCAGTTAACATAATCTCTCCTTTAGATAAATTTGTATTAAAAAAGCTGACAACCCCTGCAAAAGCAGAAGTCATCAGCATTTAGCGGTTTTGAATTGATTCAAGGAAGTACTTCATTTCCTTTATTTAATATACTTCTAAGGATGGGATTGAACAACATGATTTGGTAACGAGGTTTAAGAATGGATGACTTACAAGTAAAGCTCTCGACTACATAAGCTCCATTAACTTTGGATACTTATTCCTATAAGTAGCAAGATAGTGCGGAAAGTTTTAAAAAAGCATTTACGTACAAATTCTTTGATTTTTTGCAATGGGGAAATCTTTCTTTAAATTAAATTTTTATTTAAAACTGTTTAATTTTATTAAATCATAAAATTAAAAGAGATAGATTTCCCAACCTTTTTACCCTATTCCACAGGCTTGCTTAGCCAAACCATCTGCTCTATCGTTGTATTCATCATTGGAATGTCCCTTTACTTTTACAAAGTCTATTTCTATATTTTTTCTAGCATCTTCAATAAATTTTTTATATGACTTAGTCAAATCGTTATTTGCCTTCCACTCGCCTGTTGCCCATGATGCTATACCTTGGTAATCGTGATAGATTACTATTTGGCTTTTTTTATCTTCTATGGCCTTTGCTATGGCTAGTTCACTCGCTTTTACTTCCCCTGCTACATTTCTGTGAGTGTGGTACTGATCATCGAAGGACTTCATTAGTTCTAACTCATCGCCTTCTGTTATGTAAACCACTCCTGCTCCATATACTTTTAATTTTTGATTATAGGAGCCATCTACATAGGCTATAACTGCATTTTCGCCTATTTCTATTTCATCTTTTATCCCTGTCATAAACTCATTGGCTTCTTCTAGGGTCTTAAATGATTTATAAATAGCTCCACTAAAGCCTTTTACTTCTTCTAAGCAAGAATCCCAGGATGTATATATCCCAGGATTTCTACCTTTTTTTACTGCATAATATTTCATAGGGTTTCTTTATTAGCCCAATAGGTCACCTCACCTGGGCCAACCGTAAATACTCCATTTCCTTCTTCATCGATTACTATATCTTCATTTTTACCTGAAAGATCCACATAGGTTGCTCCTGCCTCAGCTTCTCCTACATGCATTTGTTTTTCTGCCATATCTCTTATGGAAATTAAAACTGCTAGTGGTTTATGCTCATCATCCCCACGTCTTACCCAACCAATTACTGCTTGGTCGTCAAAATAATCATCTTGCTTGCCGTAATTATAATTTTTGCGAACTTTTATCATATTATTTATCATTTCTTCAAGCGGATCTGTTTTTACTGGGCCACGTAGACCATAGTAATCTCCGGCAAATACACAAGGATATCCATCTTTTCTAAATAAAATTAGGGCATAGGCTATTTCTTTAAACCATTCTTCTACCCATGATTCCAAGCCTTGGCCTGGTTGGCTATCGTGATTATCTACAAAGGTTACAGCTTGTTCTGGAAAGTCTTTTACGATTGTATTATCAAATATCTTTCTCATATCGTAATTGCCCATAGACTTGCTGGCTTCTTCCATATGAAAATGCAAAGGCACATCAAATAAGTCCACTTGGTAGGCTGTCTTTTCCAAATAATTTTCCATTGCTTCTTTAGAATATTGCCAAAATTCCCCAAATAAATAAAAATTATCTATGCCGCGTTCCTCAGTTATATGACATGATAAATCACGGATAAATTCTTCTGATATATGTTTTAGAGCATCATAGCGAAAACCATCTACCTTAGTCTCATCTATAAACCAATCTGCCCATCTAAATAATTCTTCGCGTACTTCTGGGTGTTTGTGGTCGATATCATTATTCATCAAATAATCAAAGTTTCCTTTTTCATTGGAAACATCGTTATCCCAGTATTTGCCATCTCCTACTATTCTATAAATAGCGGAAGTTTCTGAGAGAGCATCATAGTCTACCCCTGTAAAATGGTACCAGTGCCATTGCATATCTGAGTATTTACCATCTCTACCAGCAAAGGTAAAGTGAGTCCATGCTTCTATCTCTGTTTCTTCACCCACATCATCGGTACGGTTATTTTGATCTACCATTATGGCTTTGAATTTTTCTTTTTCATCACCATTGCCCTTATGGTTTAAAACTACATCAGCATAGCATTTTATACCTGCTTGATGAAGAGCATCTATGGCCTCATGGAGTTCTTCTTTACTTCCGTATTTAGTTCTTATAGTTCCCTTTTGATCAAATTCTCCCAAGTCCCAAAGGTCATAGGCTCCATAGCCTACATCCATATCAGATCCACCCTTAGTCATTGGTGGTAACCATAGGCCATCTATACCATTTTCTTTTAATTTTTGTGCATTTTTAGTTAAATTTTTATAAAAACTGCCATCGCCCAGAGTATCCCACTCAAAGGCCTGCATCATGACTTCGTTTGCCATAATAATACCTTATCTACAAATGTCTATAGACTTGCTTGCACCAATTCTAGTGGCACCATTTTCTATCATCTCTAGGGCTTCTTCTTTAGAATGGATACCACCACTTGCTTTTACCCCTATATCTGGCCCAACTGTTTTTCTCATTAGAGCAATATTTTCTGCTGTCGCACCACCGGTTGAAAAACCTGTGGATGTTTTTACAAATTCTGCGCCAGCTTCTACAGCAAGTTCACAAGCTTTTACGATTTCTTCTTCTGTTAATAAGCATGTTTCAATAATTACTTTTAAAATATTATCTCCACAAGCTTCTTTTACTGCCTTGATATCTTCTAGGACATAGTCATAGTCGCCTTCTTTTAGGCGGCCTATTTCTATAACCATATCAATCTCGCTTGCCCCATCTTCTATAGCACATTTTGTTTCGTAGGCCTTAGCACGAGTTGCCATGGCCCCTAGTGGAAAACCTACTACTGTTGCTATAGTTACCTGATTATTGTATTCTTTGATAAACTTTACAAAAGATGAGTTTACACAAACACTAAAAAAGTCGTGTTCCACTGCTTCATCAACTAGTTTTTTTATATCAGCTGTTGTAGCATCAGCTTTTAAGTTTGTATGATCGATTAATCTATTTAGTTGCATTTAATTCTCCTTATATAAAATCATAGCTAGGGTAATATCATCTTCTTGTTCTCCCCAGGTAAAGTCATTTATTTCTTCATAAACTTTTTCTAAGTCCTGGTGCTTACAAAAAGATTCCCTTAATCTTTCTAAGCCATATTCTTTTTTATCTTCATTATTAGCCTCTATAGCCCCATCTGTAAAAAATAAAATTCTATCGCCATCTTTTATAGTTGTAGTTAGCTCGCTATAAACATCTGGCTCGATTATATTTGATATCATCCTGCCGTTAGCATGAAGGAATTCACAATCTAAATCTTCTTTTTTATAAATCATAGGCGGGCAATTATGGCCTGCATTTGAATAGGTTAGACTATGGTCTTTAAAATCAAATATACCTAACCATGCTGTAAAATATTGAGAAGAATTCATTTCTAGTTCAGAAAATCTCTTTCGTAATTTTAAAAGAGCTTCAGAAGGGGTAAAATCTGGATGTTTATCAAAAATTGAAAAAATCGAGACCTTAATAAACATAGTCATTATAGATGATTTGACACCATGGCCCATAACATCTGCTATATAGAAGGCATATTTATCATCATCTATTTTTACTATATCGTATAAGTCTCCAGATACATTTTCACTGGGATTATAAATACCTGATAGGTCGATATTGCCATAAATCCTATCCTTAGGAAGTATTGATGATTGGACTTTTCTTACAAACCTTATGTCATCTAGCATAGACCTATTTTCATCAAAAAGTTCAATTTTCATCATTGTTTCGCGAGTTATATCACGAAAAACTTCTACAATCCCTACATAGTTATTGTCGATAAAAATAGGAGAGGCCTTGATGCTGTAATATCTACCAGAAATAAGTTTTTCTTCTACAACGGTAGTATCTCTTATGGTCTCATTTTCTGAAGATAAGTTAAGGGGTAGATTTTCATTTAGGTATATTTCTATGTCTTTTGATTTGACCTTGGCCTCTTTCAAAGAATTGTTAATAAAAATAGTAGACCCCTCCGGGGCCACGATGCGCACCCAATCATCCATTGAATTGAACACTGCAAAATTTGCTTTATCTAGTTTTTCTACAAGTGTTTTTTCCATAAAATCCATCCCCTATTGGTTAATAATTTATACTTACTTACCTATAACTATATCATTTTATTATTTAATTGGCAAATAAATTTAGTCTAGCAGATGGTTGAAATTGTAACGTTTGTTTGTAATTTCCTCCGAATTAGGAAAATAAAATTCAAAAACCCTTTCCCAAATATTTTAAATATAAACAGCTATTTACATTTTTATTAGTATAAACTTTCTATAAAATTTTGTAACAAAAAAGCACCTTTGTGCACACGCAAAGATGCTAGAAGTTTTTATAAAATTTATTAATCATTTAAACTTATTTTAGTTGTCTAGTACTTATAAGGGCTTATCATTAAACTAGTTCTAAGATAGCTCTTTCTGAACCGTCCCCTCTTCTTGGACCCATTTTAAGTACTCTTGTGTAACCACCGTTACGTTCTTCATATTCTGGTGCTATTTCATCAAATAGTCTTTGAACTGTAGATGGTTTGTAAATGTAGGCTGCTGCTTGTCTTCTTGCTTGAAGTGATCCATCTTTGCCAAGTGTGATCATTTTTTCAGCCATTTTTTGTGTTTCTTTTGCTCTGGTAACTGTAGTTTCAATTCTACCGTTATCGAATAAAGAAGTCACTTGGTTTCTTAGCATGGCATTTCTATGGTCAGTTCTTCTGCCAAGTTTTCTTTTATTAGCCATTTTTACCTCCTATTCGTCTGCTAGACTTAGTCCCATATCATGGACTTTGTCTTTTACTTCTTCTAATGATTTTTTACCAAAATTCTTGATTGTTTTTAGCTCTGCTTCAGATTTTTCTACTATATCACCAACTGTATCAAAGCCTGCTCTTTTTAGACAGTTAAATGAACGTAGGGATAGGTCCATTTCTTCGATAGTTTTCTCAAGCATTTGGTCTGTGTTATCTTCAATAACTTCTTCTACTTCTTCGACTCTATCTTCTTCTTCAACGAAAGAAACATTTGGTAGGTCTTTAAAGTATTTAAAGTCATTAATAAGTACATTTGCTCCTTCTGATAGAGCTTCTTGTGGTGATATGGTTCCATTTGTCCATACTTCTATGATTAATTTATCAAAATCAGTAGCTTCTCCCACTCTTGTATTTTCTACATAGTAGTTTACTTTTTCTACTGGTGTAAATGATGAATCAATAGCAATTGTACCTATAGGATCTGAATCAGATTTATTTTGGTCTGCTAATTGGTATCCCTTGCCGTTTGTAACTTCAAGTGAGATAAATAGATTTGCTTTATCATTTACTGTTGCAATGTAATGATCTGGGTTTGCAATTTCAATGGAGCTATCTTTGCTTATATCCTTAGCTGTTACTATTTTAGGTCCTTCTATTTCTAAAAATAGGGTAACATCTTCATCACCTTGTTTTTTGATATCTAGACCTTTGATATTTAATATTATTTCAGGAACGTCTTCTACTACTCCATCTATAGTGGAAAATTCATGAAGGACTCCTTCGATAAGAATTTTTGAGACGCTAGAACCAGGTAAGGATGAAAGTAGCACCCTTCTCATACTGTTTCCAATGGTTGTACCATAGCCTCGTTCGAGTGGATATAGGGCAAACTTGCCGTAATGATCGCCTTCGTTTATATCGAGTATTTCTATATTTGTATCTAATTTTTCGATCATGGTAACTCCTTAGTTCTAACTTTTTAGTTCTTAATTATTTAGAGTAGAACTCTACGATCATACGTTCTTCTACTGGGATATCAATTTCTTCTCTTGTTGGAAGTCTATCAATAGTTACTTTTAAGTTTTCTAAATCAGAACTCATCCAATCAACTACTCCAAATGTAGCATTTGTTTCTTTAATAGTTTTGAATAATTCTTTATTTCTAGATTTTTCACGTACTTCAATTACATCGCCAACTTCTACTAAATATGATGGGATGTCTACTTGTTTACCATTTACTAATAAGTGTCCGTGAGTTACAATTTGTCTTGCTTCTCTTCTTGTTCTTGCAAGGCCTGATCTAAATGCAATATTATCAAGTCTTCTTTCGCAAAGAACGATTAATTGTTCGCCTGTTTGTCCTGGCATTTTAGTAGCTTTTTCGTAGTAGCTTCTAAATTGTTTTTCAGACATGCCGTAGATGAATTTAGCTTTTTGTTTTTCTCTTTGTTGCATACCGTAATCTGACATTTTTCCACGTCTTTGTGGTAATTGTCTTTTTGATTCACCTGTATAACCTAGGTATGCTGGAGAAATTCCTAAAGCTCTTGCTCTTTTATAAACTGGATCTTTTGATACTGCCATAATTTCTCCTTATTAAACTCTTCTTCTTTTTGGTGGTCTACATCCATTGTGAGGAATTGGTGTAACATCTTTAATCATTGTTACTTCAAGTCCTGCAGCTTGTAAGCTTCTAATAGCTGATTCACGTCCGCTACCTGGTCCTTTTACGTATACTTCTACTGTTTTTAGACCTTGATCAATAGCTTTTTTTGCAGCTGTTTCTGCTGCTTCTTGTGCAGCAAATGGTGTAGATTTTCTGCTTCCTCTAAATCCTAATTGACCAGCTGAAGCCCATGATAATGCATTACCTTGCATATCAGTGATTGTTACCATTGTATTGTTAAATGTTGAGTTAATGTGAGCTTGGCCACGTTCAACATTTTTTTTGACTCTTCTTCTTTTAGAAGTGTGTTTGCCTTTAGTTGCCATTTATTCTCCTTAACCCCTTCTACCTTTTCTGGTTCTTGCGTTGTTTTTTGTGTTTTGTCCTCTTACTGGTAGGCCTGCTTTGTGTCTATTTCCTCTATATGAGTTGATTTCACGAAGTGCTCTAATATTCATAGATGTTTCACGACGTAAATCACCTTCGATTGTATAGTTGTTTAATTGTTCACGTAATTGACCTAGTTCTTCTTCAGTAAGATCTTTCATTTTTGTATCAGGGTTGATTCCTGTATTTTTTAATATTTCGTTAGCAGTTGCACGACCGATACCGTAAATATAAGTAAGGCCTATTTCTGCTCTTTTTTCTCTAGGTAAATCTATACCAGCTAATCTTGGCATTAAACCCTCCTAACCTTGTCTTTGTTTGTGTTTTGGATTATCGCAAATTACCATAACTTTACCGTTTCTTTTGATAATTTTGCATTTATCGCACATTTTTTTAACTGATGCTCTGACTTTCATTCATTTCTCCTTGTCTTTATTCGACTTCTTTTTTAATCCCTATGGGGTTAATCCTCTCGAAGTCCTTTTCAAGGCCTTCTCGCTTAGTTTTTCGGACTCACTCTGTTCGTCTCGAAAATGAAAAATCTTTTTGATTTTTCACCCAAGATGATGGGACTATTTCTTCCTCCAAGTAATTCTTCCTTGGCTAAGGTCATATGGAGATAGTTCTACTGTAACTTTATCTCCTTCTAGTATTCTTATGCTGTTCATACGTAGTTTACCAGATAGATGGGCTTGAATTTCGTGACCATTATCTAGCTCTACTTTAAATATTGCATTTGGGAGTACTTCTTTTACTACTCCTGTAACTTCTATAGCATCTTTTTTTGACATATATAGAACCTCCTTATCTTATCTAATATGTCCTTAAACGTCGATCTCTTTTATAAGACATATTGGCCTAAAGAGATTCTTTATTTTCTCTTATTTTAACCATAAATTAGTTAAGTTCTCCTAATTTATCGTTAAATTCTTTAAATATTTCATCAACAGTTTGTGTTCCGTCAATACTCTTTAATATACCTTTATTTGTGTAATAATCAATGAGTACGGCGGTTTGTTCATTGTAAACATCGATTCTATTTTTAACTGTTTCTAGCTCATCATCTTTTCTGTGGATTAGTGGTGTACCACATTTATCACAGATGCCTTCCACTTTTGGCGGATGGTTTTCTATGTGATATGTTGCTCCACATTCTGGACATACACGTCTACCTGTTGTTCTTTTGATAAGTGTATCATAGTCTACATCAAGGTAGATTACACCATCTATTTTTTGGTTTCTATCTTCCATTCCATCATCAAGTGATTTTGCTTGGTTTAATGTTCTTGGAAAACCATCAAATAGTACTAGTAGATCGTCTTCTTCTAATTTATCGAAATAATCCCAGAGTAGGTCGATGGTTACTTCATCTGGAACAAGTTCTCCCTTGTCCATGTATCCTTTTGCTTTTACTCCTAGAGGAGTTTCATTTTTGATATTGTATCTAAAAATGTCTCCTGTAGAAATTTGAACCGCATTTAAGTTTTCTAAAATTTTTTTTGAAAGTGTACCCTTACCTGCTCCTGGGGGTCCTAACAATATAATATTCATCATTTACCTATTTAAAAACCCTTTGTATTGCTTCATTGTCATCATTGCTTCTAGTTGTTTGATTGTCTCTATTATTACTCCTACTACGATGATTACTGATGAACCACCAAATGATAGGGATAGTCCTAATAGTTTTGATGCAATTGCTGGAATGATTGTTAATAGAGCTAAAGCAATTGATCCTATAAATGTTATTCTTGTTGCAACTTTTCCTAGATATTCACTAGTTGGTTTTCCTGGTCTGATACCCGGAATAAATCCACCATTTTGTTGCAATTGTTTTGCATATTCTACAGTATTAAATTGGATTTGATTATAGAAGTATGCAAAGATTAGAATTAATGCTGATTGGATTACTAAATATAGGATAAATCCTCCAGTTGTGTTTTGGAAGAAGTTTGTTATCCCACTTTCTCCACCATTTCCAAAGAAAAGACTAATTGTTGATGGTATGGCTAGTACTGCTGATGCAAATACTATTGGCATTACTCCACCCATGTTTACTTTTACTGGTATGTGAGTAGATTGACCGCCATACATCTTACGTCCTACAACTCTTTTTGCATATTGGACTGGTATTTTTCTTTCACCTTCAGATATTAGCACTACTGCAATTACTATTAAGATTATTAATATAACCATAATTATAATTGGTAGATAGCTTATTAATCCGTAGCGAACTTGATCTTGCCATCTAGATATAGTTTTTGGAAATGATGCTATAATACCCATAAAGATTAAAAGGCTTGTACCATTACCAATACCTTTTTCTGTTATGGTTTCACCCATCCAAGTTACAAACATCGTTCCTCCGATAAGAATTATATTCATAACGAATTTTTGAAATGTTGTTGCATTAGATAGGGCTGCTCCATACAAACCATTTGTTACAGCTACTGCTTGGAATATTGCAAGAATGATTGTCATATACCTAGTATATTTTTGTATTTGCTTACGTCCTTGCTCACCTTCACGTGTTAATTCTTCTAGTCTAGGTATTACAACTGTTAAAAGCTGCATTACGATACTAGATGTAATGTATGGCTGTACCCCTAGGGCAAAGATTGAAAGGGTTGATAGTCCACCACCTGTTAACATATTTAGGTAGTCAACTAGGGTTCCTTCCACAGATGAGTAAGCATTTCTAAGAGTTTCTTGATCAATAAATGGTATTGGAATATTATTTCCTAATCTATAGATAACTAGCATTAGGATAGTAAACCAAAACTTTTTCTTAATCTCTGGCTCTCTTGATGCTTTTTTTATTGTTTCTAGCATTGCTCACCTTCTTAGTTTTCTTCAGTAGTATCTTTCTTAGATGGTTTTACCCATTTTTTAACTTCTATTTCTTCAACTGATCCACCAGCTGCTTCGATTTTTTCGCGAGCAGAAGCTGTGAATTTGTGAGCTTTTACTGTAAGTTTTGATGTAAGTTCTCCATCACCAAGGATTTTAACTCCATCTTTTGCTTTATTTTTATTTAAAATTTTGTTTTCAAATAGTAATTCTGGTGTTACTTCTGTACCGTCTTCAAAGATGTTTAATATTTCAACATTGATAACTTCATATTGTTTTTTGTTGATGTTGTTAAATCCTCTTTTTGGAAGACGTCTGTATAGTGGCATTTGTCCACCTTCGAAACCTGGTCTTACGCCACCGCCGCTTCTAGAGTTTTGACCATCTTGACCACGACCTGCACGTGTACCATTTCCAGAACCTGGACCTCTACCTTTTCTTTTTCTCTTTTTTAGAGGCTCATTAGGTTGTAATTCATGTAATTTCATCTTACACTCCTAGTTTAATTCTTTTACTTCTAGCATAAATGGAATTTTATTAATCATTCCTCTTACTGCTGGATTATCTTCTTTTACAACGCTTTGGCCGATTTTTTTAAGTCCAAGGGCTTTAGCTGTTGCAATTTGATCATCTTTTTTACCGATAAAAGATCTTTTAAGTTTGATTTCTAATTGTGCCATACTCTCTCCTTAATAATCGAATTCTTCTACCGATTTACCACGAAGTTTAGCAACTTCTTCAACAGTTTTCATGTTTGAGAATGCTTCTACACATGCATTGATGATATTTCTAGGATTATTTGATCCTAGGTTTTTAGCTCTAATGTCTTTGTAACCTGCAAGTTCACAAATAGCACGCACTGGACCACCAGCGATAACTCCTGTACCTTCTAGGGCAGGCATTAGTAAAACATGTCCAGCACCTTTTACTCCTTCAACTCTGTGAGGAATTGTTGTTCCTACTAGTGGAACGCGGATCATGTGTTTTTTAGCATCTTCTGTTGCTTTTCTAATTGCTTCTGGTACTTCTGTAGCTTTTCCTGTTCCAACTCCAACTACTCCGTTAGAATCTCCTACTACAACAAGTGCTGAGAATCTCATGTTACGTCCACCTTTTACAGTTTTTGCAACTCTGTTTATAGCAACTACTCTATCTTCGAGGTTGAGTTTTTCTACTTCACTTCTTAATAAATAATTCATCCTTAACCTCCTATTAAAACTTAAGACCAGCTTCTCTTGCTGCTTCTGCTAAAGCTTTAACTTTTCCATGGTAAATATTACCATTTCTATCAAAAGCAACTTCTGTTATTCCAGCTTCGTTTGCTTTTTTAGCAATAGCTTCTCCTACTTTGCTTGCAGCTTCTACATTTGATGTATTATCAAGACCTTCTGCAACTTCTTTTTGTAGGGTATTTGCGCTTGCAAGAGTTACTCCATTTACATCATCAATAATTTGTGCGTAAATGTTAGCATTTGACTTGTATACGGAAAGTCTTGGTCTTTGAGGAGTACCGCTGATTTTTGCTCTAACTCTTTTTTTACGAGTTTGAAGTCTTTGTCTTTTATTATCTTTAGCCATTTATATCTCCTACTTACCTGTTTTACCGACTTTACGTCTTACATATTCGCCTTCATATTTGATACCTTTACCTTTATATGGCTCTGGTTTTCTCCATTTTCTAATGTTAGCTGCATGTAAGCCTACTAATTGTTTATCAATTCCTTTTACAATTATTGTTCTGTCATTTGGAACTTCAGTTTCGATACCTTCAGGATCTTCCATAGTTACTTGGTGTGAAAAACCAAGGTTCATAACTAGGTTATTTCCTTGTTTTTGTGCTCTGTAACCTGTACCTTCTATTTGAAGGGTTTTGCTAAATCCTTCGGTAACACCTTGTACCATATTTGCAATAAGTGATCTAAATAAACCATGGTCTATGTTTTGTTGTTTTGTATAATTTTCTGGAATGTTAATTAGTAGTTGGTTATCTTCTTCTACTATTTCAATTGTTTTTGGAAAATCTTGAGTTAAATTTCCTTTTGGACCTTCAACTCTGATGTTTTGTCCATCAATTACAACTGAAACTCCATTTGGTATTTCAATTGGTTGTTTACCTATTCTTGACATATATTTCTCCTTACCATACGTAACAAATAACTTCGCCACCGATGTTTTCACTTCTTGCAGCTTTGTCAGTTAAAAGTCCTTTTGATGTTGAAATAATTGCTGTTCCAAGACCGTTTAGTACTTTTGGTACTTCGTTTGCTTTTACGTAAACTCTAAGGCCTGGTTTACTTATTCTTCTTAGTCCTGAGATTACTTTCTCACCGTTTTCAGTATATTTTAAGTCTATTGTAAGAATTCCTTGTTTGTTGTCTTCTTCAACATTAAATCCGTTTATGAAGCCTTCATCAAGAAGAATTTGTGCAATAGCTTTCTTTTCATTAGAAGATGGTAAGCTTACTTGTTTATGATTAGCTTTTACTGCATTTCTAATTCTTGTTAGCATATCCGCAATTGGATCTGTCATCATAATTAATATCCTCCCTAATTACCAGCTTGCTTTTCTTACTCCTGGAATTTTTCCTTCATTTGCTAGTTCTCTAAAGCAAATACGGCAAATTCCATATTTTCTAAGGTAACCATGTGGTCTACCACAAATTTTACATCTGTTATATTCTTGTGTTGAATATTTGTGATGTTTCTTTTGTTTAGCTATCATTGACTTTTTAGCCATCGTTACTCCTTTATTTTGTAAATGGCATTCCCATTAATTGTAAGAATGCTTTAGCTTCTTCGTCTGTTTGTGCTGTAGTAACTATAGTAATATCCATCCCATGTAGGAAATCTACATCATCATATTTGATTTCTGGGAATATTAATTGTTCTTTGATTCCTAGTGAATAGTTTCCACGTCCATCAAATGAGTTTGGATTAATTCCTCTAAAGTCTCTAACACGTGGTAGTGAGATTGAGATTAGTTTATCTAGGAAATCATACATTTTTTGGCGTCTTAATGTAACTTTTGTACCAATAGGTTGTCCTTCTCTAAGTTTAAAGTTAGCTACTGATTTTTTAGCTTTTACTTCTATTGGTTGTTGACCTGTGATTAGTGCAAGTTCGTTTTTAGCTGAATTTAAAAGGTTTTGGTTATCTTTTGCTTCTCCAAGACCAACGTTAATTACGATCTTTTCAAGTTTTGGAACTTGCATTACATTTTCATAGCCAAATTGTTCTATTAATGCTTGTACTACTTCATTTTCGTATTTTTCTTTTAGTCTACTGTTTGCCATAATGTCTCCTTAAACTCAATCGAATTTTTCGTTTGTTTTATGGCTTACTCTGATTTTTCTGCCATCTTCAAGTACTTTGTTTGTTCTTACACCTTTTTTAAGTTCTTCTGAATATAAAAGTACTTTTGAAGCATCAATTGGGCATTCTTTTTCGATTCTGCCGCTTTCTTCACCCATTTGAGTTGCTCTTTGGTGTTTAACACGAACATTAGCACCTTCAACTATAACTTTATTTTCTTTTGGATAAGCTACTAAAACTTCTCCAACATGACCCTTGTATGAGCCTGATATTATTTGAACTTTATCGCCTTTTTTAACGTGCATAACTTCCTCCTATAGTACTTCTGGAGCTAGGGATATAATTCTCATGAATCCTTCCCCTCTTAGTTCTCTAGTTACTGGTCCAAATATACGAGTTCCTACTGGTGATTTATCTTCTTTTATGATTACTGCTGCGTTTTCATCAAAGTTGATTTTTGATCCGTCGTTTCTTTTTAAGCCTCTTTTGCTTCTTACAATAACTGCTTTTACAACGTCACCTTTTTTTACCGCTCCGCCGGGTGTTGCACTTTTAACTGAACAAGTTACAACATCACCTATATTTGCATATCTAATTCCAGTTCCGCCTAGAACTTTGATTACTTGTAATTCACGTGCTCCGGAGTTATCTGCAACTCTCATGCGAGTTTCTTGTTGTATCATCAATATCTCCTTAAACTATTAAATAATCTCAGCAGCTTCACTAACTCTAACTAATCTCCATCTTTTTGTTTTTGATAGAGGACGAGTTTCCATTATCACTACTTTATCGCCTACTTTAGCTTCATTATTTTCATCATGAGCTTTGTATTTTTTACTTCTGTTAATTCTTTTTTTGTAAACTGGGTGTGATATTTTATCTTCTACTAAAACTGTAATAGTTTTATCCATCGCATCAGATACTACAACACCACGTTCTACTCTTCTACTGTTTCTTTCCATGAAATTTAAGCCTCCCTATTTATATTAAGCTTTCTTTCAGTTTGAATTGTTTTAACTCTTGCGATGTCTTTTTTGACATTTCCTATTGCTGATGGATTTTCTAATTGTCCAGTTGCAAGTCTGAAACGAAGATTAAAAAGCTCACTTTGTAAATCATATAATTGTTTATCTAAATCATGGTCTGATAAATTTCTGATTTCTTTTGCTTTCATTATTATTCCTCCGTACCTGTAACTTCAAGTCTTTGAATGAATTTAGTTTTTACTGGAAGTTTTTGAGCAGCAAGTCTCATAGCTTCTCTTGCAACTTCTTCACTAACCCCACTCATTTCAAATAGTACACGGCCTGGTTTAACTACTGCTACCCAATATTCTGGGGCACCTTTACCAGAACCCATTCTTACTTCTGCAGGTTTTTTAGATACTGGTTTATCTGGGAATACTTTAATCCAGATTTGACCACCTCTTTTGATATATCTTGTCATCGCACGACGAGCAGCCTCGATTTGGTTAGCTGTCATCCAAGTAGCTTCTAGGGCTTGTAAGCCGTACTCACCGTAAGCTAGTTGGTTTCCTCTTTGAGCTTCACCTTTCATTCTGCCCCTGTGTTGTCTACGATATTTAACTCTTTTAGGCATTAACATAAGTTTGTCTCCTTATATAAATACTACTTGTTAGTATTTTCGTTTGCGTTTCTGTTAGGACGTCTATTGTTGTTTCTTCTTTTTTTGTTATTTCTGTTATTTGGTCTTTGTTTTAATTTTGGTTCTCTAACGGCTTTTTCTCCTGGTAGGACTTCGCCTTTATAGATCCATACTTTACAACCAATTTTACCGTATTCTGTGTCTGCTTCAGCAAATCCGTAGTCAATGTCTGCTCTTAGTGTTTGAAGTGGAATTGTTCCTTCTGAATATCCTTCGCTTCTAGCCATATCAGCTCCACCAAGTCTACCTGATACCATTGTTTTGATACCCTTAGCTCCAGCTCTCATTGTTCTTTGGATAGGTTGTTTCATAGCACGTCTAAATGCTACCCTGTTTTCAAGTGCTGATGCAATGTTTTCTGCTACTAATTGTGCATTTAAGTCTTGGTATTTAATTTCTTCTACGTTTATGATTGTTCTTTTACCTGGAGCAACTTTTTCGATTTTTTTCTTAAGTTCTTCAATTCCTGCTCCACCTTTACCGATTACCATTCCTGGTTTTCCAGCATAGATTGTGATTTTAAGGTTGTTTACTGCACGTTCTATTTCGATATCTGCAATACCTGCATCATAAACTTCTTTTTTTATTACTTTTCTGATGTTATAGTCTTCAACTAATAGATCTGAGAATTCTTCTTTGTCTGCAAACCATTTTGAATCCCAATCTTTTATAACACCAACTCTAAATCCTTTTGGGTTTACTTTTTGGCCCATTTTTTCCTCCTATGCCTCTATATTCTCAAGAATTACACCGATGTGGCTGCTTCTTTTTAGTATTGGGTAAGCTGCACCTTTAGCTTTTGGATGCCATCTTTTCATTGTTGGAGCATCATTAGCAAATGCATTTTTAACATATAGGTCTTCTCTATCAAGACCGTTGTTGTTTTCAGCATTTGCAATAGCGCTTTTTAGTACATCTTCTAGTAATCTAGCACCTTTTTTGTTTGTAAATCTTAAGATATTTAGTGCTTCGTCTACTTGTTTACCTCTAATTTCTTTACAAATATAGTTTACTTTAAGAGGAGATATTCTTTGATATTTAGCTGTTGCTTTTACTTCCATTGTCATCTCCTAACGCATTTTACTTTTCATTTCAGTTGCCTTTTTAGCGTGGCCTCTGAAAGTTCTTGTTGGTACAAATTCACCTAGTTTGTGTCCTACCATATCTTCTGTGATATAGATTGGCACGTGTTTTCTACCATCGTGAACTGCTATAGTATGTTCTACAAATTCAGGGAATATTGTAGAACGTCTTGACCAAGTTTTTACAACTTTTTTCTCATTTTTTTCATTTAATTCGTCAATTTTTTTCATTAAATGATCATCGACAAAAGGTCCTTTTTTAAGTGATCTTGCCATTATATCCCCCTATTTTTCATCTCTTCTTCTTACAATGTATTGTGAAGAAGCTTTTTTCTTGTTACGTGTTTTAACACCGATAGCTTTTTTACCCCATGGTGTCATTGGTGATGGACGACCGATTGGTGTTCTACCTTCACCACCACCGTGTGGGTGATCTACTGGGTTCATTACAGATCCTCTTACGTGTGGTCTACGGCCTTTATATCTTGATTTACCAGCTTTTCCAAGTCTTACTAATTCGTGTTCTTGGTTTCCTACAACACCTACTGTTGCTTTACAGCTTAAGTGGATAAGTCTAACTTCACCACTTGGTAATCTAAGTGTAGCAAAGTTTCCTTCTTTAGCCATAAGTTGTGCACCAGTTCCTGCTGATCTTACAAGGATACCACCTTGACCTGGTCTCATTTCAATATTGTGTACTGTTGTACCTACTGGAATATCTCTTAACTCAAGTGCATTACCTGGTTTGATATCTGCTTCTGCTCCTGAGATGATGCTATCTCCAACTTTAAGTCCTCTTGGAGCTAGGATATATCTTTTTTCTCCATCTGCATATGTGATAAGAGCGATATTTGCTGATCTGTTTGGATCGTATTCGATAGTTTTTACTGTTGCTGGGATATTATCTTTGTTTCTTTTAAAGTCGATGATTCTGTATTTTCTTTTTACTCCACCGCCTCTAAAACGAACAGTTGTTCTACCTGTGTTATTACGTCCACCTTTGCTTTTAAGGTCTGTAGTAAGTGATTTTTCTGGTCTGTTTGTTGTAATTTCTTCGAATGTTGAAACAGACATATTTCTATGGCCGTTTGAGGTTGGCTTTAATTTTCTAGGCATTTAAATCCTCCTTATAAACCTTCGAAGTATTCGATTTCTGCACTGTCATCTGTTAGTGTTACGACAGCTTTTTTCCAGTCAGCTTTTTTACCGATACCATGACGAGTTCTTACTCTTTTACCTTCGTAGTTCATGGTTCTAACTTTTTTAACTTTTACACCGTCAAAAATTTGTTCGATAGCAGCTTTAATTTCTGGTTTGTTTGCATTTTTATCTACTTCAAAAGTGTATTTGTTTTCATCAAGTAAGCTCATGCTTTTTTCTGTAATAATTGGTCTTTTAATTACTTCATAAGGTGATTTCATTATATAAATACCTCCTCAAGTTTAGCAATTGCATCTTTTGTAATTACTAGCTTGTTATGTCTTACTAAGTCATAAACATTGATTAAGTTTGCAGCTGATACATCAACACCTTCGATGTTTCTAAATGATCTATAAACTAATTGGTCATTTTCTGCTGTTACTACATAAGCTTTTTTACCAGCATCGATTGCACTTAAAATGTTTGCTGCTTCTTTTGTTTTAGGAGCTTCAAATGATAGGCTATCTAAAACTATTAATTCGTTTTCGTTTACTTTTGAAGTAAGAACTGAGTAAAGTGCTTTTCTTCTTAGTTTTTTAGGAACTTGGTAACTGTAGTCTCTTGGTTTTGGTGCAAATACAACTCCACCGCCTGTATAGTGTGGTGCTCTTATTGAACCTTGACGAGCTCTACCTGTTCCTTTTTGTCTAAATGGTTTACGTCCACCACCACGTACTTCAGCACGTGTTTTAGCAGATTGTGTACCTTGTCTTTTATTTGCAAGTTGGTTTTTAACTACTTCATATACAGCGTGTTCGCTAATTTCAGTGTTAAATAGAGTTTCATTTAACTCAATTTCTCCAACATTTTCTCCTTTTATGTTTAAAACATTAACTTTAGGCATCTAACTCCTCCTTAGTTTTGGCCCTTAACTGCTTGTTTTACTTGAACAAGTCCGCCTTTAGGTCCTGGAACCGCACCTTTAACTAGGATGTAACTATCATCTGCATTTACTTTAACTACTTGTAAATTTTGGATAGTAACTCTTTCATTTCCCATTTTTCCTGAGCCTTTTCTACCTTTGAATACTCTTGCTGGGTCTGAACCTGCTGAACGAGCACCTGCTACTCTGTGAGATTTTGAACCGTGAGATTGTGGACCTCTACCATAGTTCCATCTTTTAATAGCACCTTGGGTACCTTTACCCTTGCTTGTTGCAACAACGTCTACGATATCGCCTTCTTCAAAGATATCTACAGCTACTGTATCACCTACTATTAGGTCTACTGGGTCATTTCCGTAGTTAACTTCTTTTAAGTATCTTTTATAAGATGCGCCTGCTTTGTCAAAGTGTCCTTTTACTGGTTTTTTGACATTTTTTTCCTTTTTGTCCATATAGCCGATTTGTGCTGCGTTGTAACCGTCTGTTTCTTCTGTTTTAATTTGTACAACTACGTTTTCTTCAGCTTTTAGAACAGTAACTGGAGTGATAACTCCGTCTTCATCGATGACTTGAGTCATGCCTACTTTTGTTGTAAATATACTCTTCATGAGTACCTCCTTAATTACAGCGGATTGATTATCCAATCATTCTAATTACAGTTATTATAACTTAATTTCGATATCAACACCTGCAGGTAAGTTTAATTTCTTAAGTGCATCTAATGTTTTTGCATTAGGGTTTATGATATCGATTAATCTTTTGTGTGTTCTTTGTTCAAACTGTTCTCTAGAGTCTTTGTATTTGTGAACCGCTCTTAAGATTGTAATCTTTTCTACTTCTGTTGGAAGTGGAATTGGTCCAGATACTTCTGCTCCGCTTCTTTTAACCGCTTCTACGATTTTTTCTGCTGAGCTATCGATAACTTCGTGATCGTAAGCTCTAAGTCTAATTCTGATTTTTTGTTGATTAGCCATTTTTCCTCTCTCTTTCTATACCACGCCTCCGGGCGTTTGATGTGTGTGGAAACCGCTTAGAATTATTTCTAAACTTGCTAGACAAGAGTTCCCTCATGGTTTTGGCTTAAGCCACAAGCAACATCTTGCTTCAAAGCACCATATTATAATACATCAAAAACATCTTAAAATCAAGCACTTTTACCAAATTTTACATTTATTTATGTAAATTTATAAACATTTCTAAAACTTAAAGGTAAGCCTCTATTTTTAGACGTTTCGTCTACAATATTTAAATAGTATACCGGCTGATAATCCTATGTCAAATAATTTTTGGCTTATTTTTTTTATTATCATATATAATAGGTCTCATATCATTATTATAGAAAAGAATGGAGATGAAGATGAAATTTTTAAGAGAATTTACCATCCTTTGTGCTTGCCTGTTTGTAGGTAGCATACTAAAAACCTTAATACCTTTGCCTATACCTGAAACTATCTATGGTATGGCTATACTTTTTGTACTATTTATTACAAAAGCGATAAAGACTGCTGATGTTAGAGGGGCAGCTAACGTTATTTTAAGTAATATGAGCTTTTTATTTGTTCCTGTTGGAGTTGGTATAATAGAACACTTTGCTTTATTTAAACAAAATTTTGTTTCTATGTTTATTATTACCTTCCTAGCTACAGCTGTTGCTATGACTGTAACTATGCTTGTAGTTACACTTATACAAAAAAGGAGAAAAAATGTTTGATAATACATACTTTGGCATAGTTTTATCATTTGTAGTTTTTGAACTTGCTAAAAAACTTAACTCGAAAATACATAACGGAATTCTAAGATCTATATTTAACCCCCTTTTAGTTTCTATTATTGTTATATCAGCTATTTTACATTTGCTAGGAGTCCCTTACGAAGTTTATAACAAAGGAGGATCTTTGATATCTTTCTTTATAGGTCCTGCAACCGTAGCCCTAATGGTAAGTCTTTATGACAATATTGACATTTTAAAGAAAAACTATGTAGCTATTTTAATAGGTATCCTTATAGGTAGTTTTGTATCTATGCTTTTAACAATTATCCTTGCTAGGGTTTTAAAAGTTGATGAGCTAATGATTATTACATTATTACCAGAATCAGTTACCACTGCTATTGCAGTAAGTCTTGCTGGAGAATACGGCGGTATAGCTCCACTTGCAGCTATTGCTGTTATCATTCGTGGGATAATTGGTATTATAGTCGCCCCAATTATTATGAAAATATTTAAAATAAATGATCCAGTTGCCCAGGGTATAGGTCTTGGTACTGCAGCCCACGGTTTAGGAACTGCTGAAGCTCGTGAAATGGGTGATGTCCAAGGAGCTATGGGTGGTTTATCTATTGCTGTAGCTGGAATAATGACAGTTGCTTTAATGCCACTTATGGTTTTAATTTTAAACGCAATATAAGAAAAACTGCAGGAAAGTTAGTCCTGCAGTTTTTTATTCTAATACTATCTCATTGTAAGTTTTTTCAGTCAATTTAAATGTTAGTAGATAAAAAATAATATAGGCTGCAAATACAGAAATTAAACACATTAGGTATAATCTAACATTATTTAAACTTAGCATTTGTAAAAATTTAGTAATAATTGGTATTGCAAAAAGTGAATGCATAAAGGCAAAGGCCAGTGGCAAGAAAAATACTAGTCCCATTTGTTTTGAAATTGACTTTTTAGCTTCCCTATCTGTCATCCCAAGTTGTCTCATAGTTTTAAATCTTGCCTTATCTTCTATTCCTTCTGAAAGTTGCTTATAATATATTGCAAGCACTGTTGATACCAAAAATCCTAAGCCTAGGATTATACCCACAAAGAATATGCCAGCATATACTGCTAGAAGGTCATTTCTTTCAACTTGGCTATCTTGTAAAGAAAACCAATCATTATCCATATTGTCTTTTAGTTCATCCCATATTTTATCTCTTAAATACGGATCATAATTTCCATCTACATCAAAGTTCACATTATTTACAGTCTCATAGCCACCACCATACCAGTCAGGTGTAAAACTACGTACAACTTTTTCAAAGATTTTAGCATCCTTAAAGATAAGCTGGTCTTTGTCATTGATTGATAAATCAGCTATGGATATAGGAGTAGGATAATTCTCTGCCAGTTCTTTTTTTATCTTTAAATCCATGCCCTCTATTTTTTCTATTTGTCTTTTGTCATTACTTTGTAAAAAGATAACATCATTGTCTTTAAAGTCATAAGCAGAATCGTGATCTAGGACAACATATACCACATCAATCTGACTGCCATCCAGAGATTGGTCATCTGTAATTTTCTTTTTTATGCTTGTTCCATCCCTATCAACTGGAAGTACTGCACTCTCGTAGGTCCATATATGACCACTTCTATCGTTCTCTTTTAAAACCCTTTCTACTTCATCCCTGAACAAATCAATGTCATTGGTATTTGGAAATGACAATTTATAATCAGTTGCAAACATTTGTTCTTGGACCTCACTTATAGAAAAGTAAAGGGAGAAACCAGATGTTAATACTATGATTACCATAGTAGATAGTATAGCAATGCTTGCAAGGGTTTTGGCACTATTCCTTACTCTATATATAAGACCAGAAACTGCCGTGAAATTGGATTTTTTATAATAAAAGTTCTTGTTTTTTTGAAGGAGTTTTAGTACACCTGATACTATAACCGAAAATGCTGCGTAGGTTCCTACAATTACTAGCATTACGGCAAGGAAAAATAGTTTGAAAGCATCCATGGGATTTTGTGTTGTAAGGCTGATAAAATATCCTGCCCCAATGCACAAAATTCCAAATATACCTGTAGCTATTGGATATTTTGGAGTTTTTTGCCCTGCTTTTGCTTGGTATCTGAAACTCATAGGGCTAAAGTTCCTACTTTTAAATATTTGCCTAGCTAATAATAAGGCAAATATTATAAAAAATATAAGGGCTGTGAGTAAGAGGGGCTGGATTGTAGGAAATATCCCAGTTTCTAGAACATTCATATCTGTGTCTAGCATTTGCAAAAATCCGGCAAAAACTAGTTTATATATAATAGCTGAAATTATAGTTCCAATAATTATTGACTTTATATATAGGTTAATTAACTCATAGATATAGATTTTTACCAAATGCTTTTTTTCCATACCCAAAGTCAAATATAGGGCAGATTCTTCCGCTTTATTTTTCTGTATAAAATTATAGTTGGTCAAAATTGTTAATAGTGCAAATATCAACAATATTATAGAACCCAAATTCATCAAAGTTCTTATGGTTGTTTGTCCGAAAAAGTTTTTTGTCAATGGATCTGCACTTATTGATAGGCATATATTTATTAAAACTATGAAAAATACTGTTGTACCTATAAATGGTATATAGAGCCTTTTATGCCTTTTAATCCCATCTATGGCTAGTCTTTGGTAGAGTGAATTCATTTTACATCACTCCTTTGGAGCATTTGCATTGTATCTGCAATTTTTTCTGCCATTTCAAATTTTGTAAAGCCTGAATTATAAAGTTGGTGGAATATTTTTCCATCTTTTATAAAAAGTACTCTTTTTGCTTCTGCTGCTGCTTGAATGGAGTGGGTTACCATTATAATAGTCTGTCCACTCTCATTGAGCTCTTTAAATATCTCCATTAATTCTCTTGATGAATTTGAATCAAGGGCACCTGTTGGCTCATCTGCCAAAAGTAATTTAGGATTTGTAATCAAGGCACGGGCTACTGCACACCTTTGCTTTTGCCCTCCAGATACTTCGTAAGGATACTTATTTAAAAGCTCATTTATCCTTAGGGGTCTTGTCACTTTTAAAACTCTTTCTTCAAATTTATCAGGATTTTTTTCAGCTAGGATTAAAGGCAAAAGTATGTTTTCTTTAAGGGTGAGTGTATCTAGTAAGTTAAAATCTTGGAAAATAAATCCCAAATTATCTCTTCTAAATTTTGATATATCTGAGTCCTTTATTAGTGAAAGATTATTGCCTTCTAAAATAATTTCTCCCTTAGTAGGCCTATCTAGTAGAGCCAATAAGTTTAAAAGTGTAGTTTTTCCAGAGCCAGATTCACCCATTATAGCTATGTATTCACCTGCTTCTACTGAAAAGTTAACATTATTTAGTGCAATAACTTTATTGTCTGATAATCTTGTTTTATATATTTTTTCTAAATTTGAAACTTCAAGTAACATCTAATCTATTTCCTTTCTTATCTTTTCTATATAATACAATAGGAAAAAATAAAAATCCCTCGATTAAAATAACAATTTTTAGCTTAAAGTGACAATTTGTTATTTTAAAACACGGCTTAGATTTAATATGACTTTAGTTCCAGTATTCACTTCTGATTCTATAAATACATCTATGCTTAAATTTTCGGCAGTATTTTTTACAAGATTTAGGCCAATTCCTGTAGATTTTTTATAAATACGTCCGTTATAGCCTGTATAAGATTTATCAAAAACCCTAGGCAAATCTTCTTTTCTAATCCCTATACCAGTATCTTTAATTACTAAATTAGTCCCCTCTATATAAATAGAAATAGAGCCATTTTGTGTATACTTATTGGCATTTGATAAAATCTGATCCAAAATTAAGCCAAACCACTTCTTATCAGTAGTTATAATCAATCCACTCGCTTTAAAATTCACCTTATTTTTTCTTCTAATAAATACTTTTGAATATTTTTTTATAGAAGAGCTAACAAGATCATCAAGGCTAACTTCTTCAAAAACAAAGTCTGTAGAAAGAGACTCAAGTCTCATATAGGATAAAAGATTGTCTATGTATTCTTCAATTTCAAAAACTTCGTTTTTTGCAGCATTACTATCTATTGGATGATCATTTAAAATCAAATCTAAAGAAAATAAAGGAGTTTTTATTTGGTGAGTCCATATACTTATGTATTCTTTAAAGTCTTTCATCTTTAACTTAAAGGCACTTTCCATTTCTTTGTTTTCTTTTTCTAAGTTAATTATTCTTTTAGAAAAATTTGTATTTTTAAATACTTCTGGTTCCTTTGCTAAAAGATCTGTTGACCACTGATTGATTTCATCTATTAATCTTTTATATTTTGCAAAAGAAATTACAATATTTACTGCAAACATAAAAATCGAGATAAGGATTATATATAGGATATAATTTTTGCTAATACCAAACCATGTAGATATAAGTAGAATTAAAATATATACTAAAAATATAATTATAGAATGTATTTTTTCTTTTAAGAATTTATATATCCCTTTCAATATAATAACCCACCTTTTTCTTGGTTTTTATAAAGTCTTTTAGTCCTATATCCTCAAGTTTTTTTCTTAGTCTCATTATATTTACAGTAAGAGTGTTATCATCTATAAATTCATCCGTTTGCCAAATCTTGTCCATAAATTCTTCTCTTTTAAAAATCTTTTCTGGATGTTTAAACATCATTTCTAGTATTAAATATTCATTTTTACTTAAAGATATTTCTTTATTATCAAATTTTAAGACCATCCTATCCCTATCTATCATTAAGTCTTTGTAGGAAATATTGTTAGAAACATCTTTATATTCATAAGATCTGCGTAGCAAAGCTTTTATTTTTGCCAAAAGAAAATCCAAATCAAAAGGTTTTGTAATATAATCATCAGCTCCCATATTCATAGCCATTATTTTATTTAAATTTTCATCAGCAGAGGAGATAAAAATAATAGGCACATTCGAAGATTTTCTAATCTGCTCACACCAATAATAGCCATTAAAAAATGGCAATGATACATCTAGTAAAACCAAATCCGGTTTTACCTCTAAAAATTTTTCATAAACACTCGAAAAATCATCTGGAAAATAAACATCATAGGACCAATTTTTTAAAAATTTCTCCAAAGCTTTTAATATCACATCATCATCTTCAACAATAAATATCTTTAAAGGTTCCATAAGCCACCTACTTTCTTACCTATAATTATAAGTTAAATGCAAAAAAATAAAACCGCCACGCAGGCGGTTTGAGATTTTTTGCTTATTTATTTTTCAATTTTTTAAAATCATATCCCCTATCATCCAAATCTTTAATTAGATTTGGAAAGGCTTTTAGTATACGCTTTTCTCCATACCTTTGAAAACTTTCCTTAAACTCTGTACTTCGTTCATCAAAGTGCTTGCGTTTATAACTTGTTTTTTCTGCAGTTTCTATGCCCCTATGGGCAATTTTTTCTCCAATTTCAGTAGTTACTTCTCCTAGCTTTTCTTTTGAATTGTCTATTTCTTTAAACTTCTTATTAATTCCTAGGATAGTATTTACCGTTGATATTAGATCTATGATAAATATTATAGCTATAATCACATTTACAATTATTAAAAATCTTACCGGAAAGACTTTTACAAACTTTGCTATCATTGGATGGATGGCTTCATAAAGAATAAAGCATAAGGCTCCCCATAATAATGAATACTCAGCACAAATATAGCCTCCTATATTAAATTTTTTATCCGAATAATCCCACCATTTTTTATGAAATACTTTTTCTAATATAAAGCCAGTTATCAACTCAATAACTGATGCTACAAGCATGCTGGCAAAAAATAAGTATATTTTACTGTTAGTATCAACCTTATTAAGTAAAAGTAAAATAGCAACTGCTGCAAACCCATATATAGGGCACCATGGCCCGTTTAAGACTCCGCAGTTAATATATTTGCCAGCGCGAATACCATTATAGGTAACCTCTAAAACCCATCCAATAATGGCATATATAAAAAAGTAAATTATATAAACTTTTAACATATAAACTCCTGGTATAGTTATAAAATTTGTAAATATCCTGCTACTATTATTTTTTATTTCTATGCTCTATATTTTCCCATTTCGCTTCCAAATCTTTTAATAGATTAGGATAGGCACGTAAAATTCTTCTTTCTCCAGATGAGTTAAATAAATTTTTAAACTCAGCACTTCTTTCGTCAAATTCCTTAGCTAACTTTGAGCTTTCTAATTCCTTTTTCTTATCTAGGGCAATAAATGTTTTATCGGCAACTCTCCTGCCTATATCATCTGAAACTTTTCTAATATCCTTTGATTGATTTTCTATAGCTTTAAACTTATTGCTTAGACCCATTAGGGTTATTACAGTGGATACAAAATCGATTATAAAAACTACTAGCATTAAAATATTTATACTTAATAAAATTTTTGCTGGAATAAGAATTACTGCTTTTTTTATAAGTGGATGGATGGCTTCATAAAGTATAAAACATATTGCTCCCCATAATAATGAAAATTCTGCACAAATGTAACCTCCAAGGTTAAATTTATAGCTAGTATAGTCCCACCATCTTTTATGAAATATTTTTTCTAAAATAAAGCCCGTTATAAGCTCTAATAAAGTCGATATAAACATAGCAGAAAAAAATAATACTAATTTATTACCATCCCCTACCAAATTTAAAAAAGAAATTACCGATAAAGCTCCAAATCCATATATAGGACAATATGGCCCATTAAAAAATCCCCTGTTTATAAACTTTCCTTTAGTTATAACATGAAATGATACTTCAAGTATCCAGCCTATAATGGCATATATAAAAAAATATGATATATAATATTGCATAAAAAATACTCCTAAGAATGACTTCTTAAGAGTATATCTTACAAATTTATTTTATTTCTTCAATAACTTTTATAGCTTCTTCTTTCTCGATTGTGCTTCTTGTGTAGATGTGGTTTTCACCATCCTTGATTACAATGTAGTTAAATGATCCATCATCCCAGAATTTTCCTGTGTTTTCGCCAATTGTAATATCTTCTGCATCTGCTGGTACCGTTACAATTTCCTCTAATCTTTCATCTTTTGGTGTGATTTGGATTGTAATTTTTTTAGCAGGATTTTTTTCTGCCATGTATTCGACAGTTCTTAGATCATTTTTTTCATCTTTAAAGTTTTCTACAAATGTTTCTGGTAGGTAGCCAAATTCTAGGTCATAGATACCTTTCTCTCCTGCATCTTTATTTGCTATTTCATTTGCTGGAGCCGGCTCTACTGCAACATCACCCGTTTTTTCAGCTTCTTTTACTTCTTCACTTGTTTCTTGAGCCGGTTTTTCTTCTGATGGCTGTGTATTGCCACAAGCTGTAAGTGGTGCAGATAAAGCTAAAATTAAAGCTAATGATAAATATCTCTTATTTCCCATAAAATCTCCCCTTTTATTCATACAGGCATAATTATACTACTTATTTTAAAAATAAAAAATTATTTATTGTTATTCTTATCATATTCTTTCAAATGAGCTTTAGCCCTTGATAAAAATTCCTCCATTACTTTAATTCGTGCATAATGTTTTTGATTACCTTCCACTATTATCCAAGGAGCATAGTCGACATTTGTTTTATATAACATCTCATCCATAGCATCGATATAGCTATTCCATTTATCACGATTGCGCCAATCTTCATCTGTAATTTTATAGTTTTTATCAGGATTATTTTCACGATCCATAAATCTTTGATATTGGGTATCTTTATCTATTACTACAAAAAATTTCAAAATTAATGTTCCATGCTCAGCAATTTGTTTTTCAAACTCTAGTATTTCATCATAGGCTCTAGCCCATTCATTTGTACTAGCAAATCCTTCCACTCTCTCAACCATTACTCTTCCATACCATGATCTAGAAAAAATCCCCGTATAACCATCTTCTGGTAATTTATTATAAAATCTCCATAAATAATTATATTCATTTTCTTCTTTGCTTGGTGCAGAGATAGCATGGACAGTATAAAGTCTTGGGTCAACTTTTTTTATCAAACGCTCAATAGCCCCATCTTTTCCAGCGGCATCTACACCTTCAAATGCTAAAACTGTAGAAATACCTCTTTCGTAAAATTGAAAAAGAATATCCTTGATTTCTTTTTCTAACTTGTCTTTTTTCTCATCATATTCTATATCCGAGATATTTTTATTTAGGTCTAAATTTTCTATTACTTTTATTGGATTGCTATAAGATCTTTCTTCGTTTTTGCTATCAATTCTTTGAGTTGATACGCGTTCTAGTCCTATTGTAAGTTCTTCTAGCATTTGATAGAGAACTTCCTTGGAGGCTTTTTTCAAATTGTTACTGTCAATAATGGTCCAAGGACTAAAATCAAAATTTGTTTTTTCTAAAATATTTTCAAAGTGCTTTTGATATTCCTTATAGTTTTTATTTTGATCTTTATCAGACTGGGTTAAATAAAAGCTTTTTTGTTTACTATTTTCTAATTCTTTAATTCGTTTTTTTTGCTCATCTTCGCTTACATTTAAGAAAAGTTTTATAATTATTGTCTGGTCATCATAAAGCATTTTTTCAACTTTTTTTAGTGACTGAATTCTATTTTCCAAATCTTTATCATTAACATTTATATCGTCAAACAATTTATAATAAAATGACCTATCAAAAACTTTTATGTGTCCTTTTTTAGGGATGCTTTCAAAAAATCTTTTTGTAAAGGGATATTTTTTATCATATTCTTCATCTTTTTCAAAAACTTCAACATCGCAATATTTTGGATTGAGCTCTTCAGTTAAATCATTAATCACATAACCCTTGCCTGAGGACTCAAAACCATCTATCATCACCAATACAGGTATTTCCAAATTTTCACATATCCTTGAAAGTCTTGCAAGTCGCGTTTTTAAATCTGATTTGCTTATCTTATCAAAATCCTCTTGGTAATATTTATTTAAATTCATAATCCTCTCCTTAATGCTTTGATACCCCGTTTTTTCTTAAATGATATCAGCTAAAAGACTACGATTTTTTATTTTTATAATTTTATCCTTAACTTCGATAAGTCCATCATCAACCATATTGGAAAGTTCTCTGGAAAGAGATGGTCTAGTAGTAGCTAATATATCAGCCCATTCTTCACGAGATAAATCAGTTTTTACCATTTCATTTTCTTCATTTATTATTAAATATTTTGCTATTTTTTGCCTTAGTGTAGATTGAGAAGTAATCTGATTTGATCTACTTAGTTGCAAGCATTTTTTAGAAACTAAGTTTGTATAGGAGATTAAAAAATTTCTTGGTATATCATCTGCAAAAAGTTTTTTAAAATCATGGATTACAAGTACTTTGGAATCAGTTTCTGCTTGAGCAGAAAAATCAAAGGGTTCTTCAAAATAGGAGTATACTTCCCCAAATATTGCTGGTTTATTAAATTTTCTAATGATAAATCTTTTGCCATTAGGATCTATTTTATAAACTAAAATACTACCTTCAATCAAGTAATACATAGCACCAGTAACTTCTCCAACAGTAAATATTTGCGAATCTTTTGAATAGATTTTTTCTTCAAATTTTGTTTTTTGAGTCAATATTTTTAATTCTTCATCAGATAAGTTTTTAAAAAGTGCAATTTCTCTTAAATTCATATTTCACCTCAATATAAGTATAGAAAAAGAAAGTAAATTTTTCAATGTATTTTACTAATTACTCTACTTATCTAAAATATTTTCTATAAAAAAATCAGGTCCTATTTTAGAACCTGATTAATATATTTTATTAAGCTGTCATTGTTGCTAAATCTTCTTCTACTGTAGAAATTGGGGCAATACCAAAGTTTTCTACTAAGAAGTCTACAACTGTTGGTGATAAAAATGCTGGTAAAGTTGGTCCTAGATGGATATTTTTTACTCCAAGACTTAGTAATGATAATAAAACTATTACTGCTTTTTGTTCATACCAAGCAATATTATATTCAATTGGTAGATCATTGATATCATCTAAACCGAAAGCATCTTTTAATGCTAGGGCTATTTGTACTAATGAGTATGAGTCATTACATTGACCTGCATCAAGGACTCTTGGAATACCATTTATATCTCCAAGTCCTAATTTGTTGTATCTATATTTTGCACAACCTGCTGTTAATATTACATGATCTTCTGGTAGGCCTTGGGCAAATTCTGAATAATAATCTCTTTCTTTAAATCTACCATCACAGCCAGCCATCACTACGAATTTTTTAATATTGTCAGCTTCAACTTCTTCTACAACCTTATCTGCTAATTGGATAACTTGGTTGTGGGCAAAACCTCCAGTTACTTTTAAATCTTCTAGATTTGTTGGAGCTTCGCAAGTTTTAGCAAGCTCTATTATTTCTGAGAAGTCCTTGTAGCCATTTTCATCAGCTTCGATGTGGGTGCATCCTGGGTAGCCTGCTTGACCTGATGTAAACATCTTATCTTGGTAAGAATTATCTTTTTTCATTGGTACAATACAGTTTGTTGTCATTAAAATTGGACCATTGAAAGCTTCAAATTCTTCATTTTGGTGCCACCAGCTGGATCCGTAATTTCCGTGGAAGTGATCATACTCTTTAAATTCTGGATAATAGTTTGCAGGAAGCATTTCTGAGTGAGTATAAATTTCTACCCCACTATCCTTACTTTGCTCTAAAAGCATTTTCATATCGTGTAGGTCGTGACCTGAGATAAGAATCCCTGGTTTATTTCCTGCAGAATAATCTACTTCTGTAATTTCTGGGTTACCATAGCTTGATGTATTTGCCTTATCTAAAAGAGCCATAGCTTTTACTCCATGTTCTCCAGTTGCCATTACAAGGTCAATTAGATTTGGTATTTCCTTATCAGCTTTTGTAGTTTCTTCTAAAGCTTTGGCAATAAATTTATCAACTTCTGGGTCTCTATAACCTAAAACATTTGCGTGGTGGTTATAAGCTGCCATTCCCTTTAAACCGTAAGTAGTAAGTTCAGTAAGACTTCTTTCATCTTCATTTACTGTATTTAAAACGCCAACTTCGATAGCTTTTCTTTCTAATTCGCTATCATCCATTGATGAATAAAGAGCAAAATCAGATAAGCCTTCTTTATCATCTATTTTTTCTAAAAGCTCATCTTTCATTTTTATAGTTTCTTTAACTATTTTAAAGATTGCTTCTGTATCAAAGTTTGCATTAGTAATTGTTACGAATAAGTTTCTTGAAATTTTATCATAAACTTTTTCATTATCCTCACCTAGTCTATTAGCAACTTCTGCAAGACCTTTTGTAACATATATTAATAAATCTTGGCTATTTGCAGTATCTTCTTTTTTACCACAAACACCTTGGATAGTACATCCTTCGTTTTTAGCTGTTTCTTGACATTGATAACAAAACATATATTACTCCTTTTTTAAATTTAAACATTAAATATCTACTATGATTATAGTATAAAATAGATTTTATATAAAGTCAGTAACATATGTTACAAGTTAGTCTTTTTCCTACAAAAAACCTATAATACTTATGGGTATAATTATAGAAAAGTTTAGAAATTTAAGGAGGAGTATATGGGATTTTTTGATATATTTAAATCAAAAACAGAGGAAATCGCCCGCCCTAAGGCTAATATCATTCTAGCACCAATGAGTGGAGAAGCAAAAAATATAGCAGAATGTGACGACCAAGTTTTCGCTCAAAATATTGTAGGAAAAGGCGTAATGATTATTCCAAGTGAGGGCAAAGTTTATGCACCAGTTGATGGAAATATTGCGATGGTTGCAGATACAGGCCATGCTATTGGTATCACATCAACTAGTGGTCTTGAAATCTTAATTCATATAGGTCTTGATACAGTAGATCTTGCTGGAGCACCATTTGATATAAAAATTAGCCAAGGGCAAGATGTAAAAAAAGGCGATTTATTATTAGATTTTGATATTGAGCAAATAAAGTCCAGTGGCAAATTTACCCAATCACCTATAATAATTACAAACCCAGATGGCTATGAAATAAATATTTTAAAATATGGTGAGCTAAGCCATGGCGACCAGCTAATAGAGGCAAGAGAAATTTAAGGTATCAATTTTTTTGATACCTTTTTATTAAATTAAGGAAAAGAATATGAAATTAATAGCCGTAGATGTAGACGGAACACTTTTAAATAGCAATAATGAAATCTCAGAAAAAACCAAAGATACACTAATAAGAGCTGGCGAAATGGGTCATAAGATAGTTATAGTTTCTGGCAGGCCTACTGCAGGTGTAGTCCACCTAGCAAAAGAACTAGCATTTGAAAAATACGGCGGTCTTCTTTCAAATTATAATGGTGGAGCTATTACAAATTTTGCAACTGGAGAAGTAATCTCAAACCACACCTTGGATTTAAAATTAGCTAAGAAAATACTAGCAGAAACCAAAAATTTGCCCCTAGAAATAATAATTCCAAAAGAAGATTACATTATATCTGATAGGCCAAATAAATTTTTAGATTATGAGAGGGATTTACTAAAGGTAAATACAGAAGCTATCGCAGACCTACGTGAAAACATAGCTTTTGCACCAAATAAAATAATATTTGCAAGTGAGCCAGAAATATTAGAAGAACATTTACCATTTTTAAGTGATACATATGGATTAACCACTACCCAAGTCAGAAGCCAAAGAATATATTACGAAATCATGCCTAAGGGTCTTTCAAAGGGCAATAGTTTATTAGAAATTGCCAAATACTATGAAATTGATCAAAAAGATATTATTGCTTTTGGAGATGAGCTAAACGATGAAACAATGATAGAAGTTGCTGGTGTCGGTGTTGCTATGGGCAATGCAGTAGATAAAATAAAAGAAATATCAGACTATGTGACTTTATCAAATGATGAAGATGGTATAGCGGATTATTTGGAGAAATTTTTACTAAATTAAGTCTTTAGGAGAGGCTTATGAAAATAATTAGAATATTAATCTTAATAACCATTATTTTATCTGTAATTGTTGTGGCAAGTCACATAGCAAAGCTAAATACTTGGTTAAATGCAAAACTGGGCAATATGGATTATAGGCCAGATATAAAAGAAAATGCAGCCCTCCATGCAGGTGAAAAACACTTTGAAGACCGTGATAAAGTTTTAGCTATAGTAAATCATTACTCAAATATAATGAATGATGTCTTTATAAGAAGTTATGATTACACAAAACTAGGTGGATCTTATATTTTAGGAGATAATAAAAATCTTTGGGTTATTTTAATCCACGGTTATACTGCCATAAATAAAACCATGTTTACCATAGCCGATGAATATTACAAAAGAGGTTTTTCTATCCTTGCTCCAAACCTAAGAGGTCACGGCAATAGTGCAGGCATTTTTACGACCTATGGGATAAAAGAAAAAGAAGATATCAAAGCGTGGATAAGGTGGATTAAGACTGACTACCCAGGTGCAAAAATAATTTTACAAGGAGAATCTCTTGGCGCTGCAACGGCCCTGTTTCTTATCGGAGAAAATCCCAAAGATGTTATAGCCTGCATAGAAGATTGCGGATATACCAGCTACTATGAAATGTACGCCCACCAAGTCCACAATAAAATAAAATTTTTAACCAAACCAGTAGCCCTCGTAGCAAATTTATTTATAAAACCAATAATTGGAGCAGACCTATTTAAATCGAATATAGATTCTATGAAAAACACAAAAATCCCAGTTATGTTTATAAATGGAGGAGAAGATAAACTAGTACCCGTCGAAATGTGCAAAAAACTCTACCAAGCCCACCCAGGCAAAAAAGATCTCCACATAGCAAAAGGCGCAGGCCATGCTGAAAGTAAACTTTATGATGCAGATGTATATTATAGAAAGATTTTTCATTTTCTAGAAAACATATAAAAAATCCTATTTAAGATAATAACAAATTAATAGTAAAGTAGTATTAGTTACTAAGATTTAAATATAAGGAGATTAATTAATGAATATTATAGTCGCTCAATCTGGCGGTCCTACTAGTGTAATCAATTCCTCACTTGCTGGGGTGATTTCTGCTGGGATAGAAAATGATTTTGATAAAATTTATTTAAGCCTTCATGGTATTGAGGGGATAATTAATAATCAAATCAAAGAAGTAGATAAGGAAAAATACATACATGGTAATATCAAAGAAAAATTAATGGCAAGACCATCTTCTATTTTAGGATCCTGCCGTTTTAAACTTCCAGAATCCTTTGATGATGAAATTTTTGATAAAATATTTAATACTTTAAAGGATTATGAAATATCAACCTTTGTGTACATAGGTGGAAATGACTCTATGGATACAGTTATGAAGCTAAATGCTTATATGAAAGAAAATAATATAATAGGCTTAAATATCATAGGTTGTCCAAAAACTATTGACAATGACCTAATGGAAATGGATCATTCTCCAGGATTTGGATCAGCTGCAAAATACATAGCATCCACCTTAAGAACCCTTAGAACTGATGTGGATATTTACGATTTAAAATCAGTTACCTTTGTAGAAATCATGGGCAGACACGCAGGATGGCTTGCCGCTTCTGCTCTAAGTGCAAATTATAAAATGGACAAGGAAGTTGTAAATATTGTTTACCTACCAGAAGATCAAAAATCTCTAGACCGAGTTTTTGATGAAATCGAAGATGCCTTAAAATATGAAAATAATCTTATAGTTGCTGTGGCAGAAGGTTTTAGAGATAAAGATAATAGGTTAGATGAAGAAACATTTACCAATAAAAACGATGCCTTTGGTCATAAAATAGTATCTGGAGTAGCAAGTAGGTTAGCTGATATTGTTCGTAGTAAGCTTAAAATAAAATCTCGTGCAGTAGAACTTTCTATTGTTCAAAGAACAAGCAATCTAATTAGCAAAACAGATGCCAATGAAGCCTACAATCTAGGATATAAGGCTATTGAAATTGGCATGGATAAAACTAATCTTATCCCTGTTTTAAAAAGAAAAGATACCGATGGCTACGAAGTTTACTATGAAGCTGTAAGTCCAGAAAAAATTGCAAATAAAGAAATGAAAATCCCTAAAGATTGGCTAGTAGATAAAAAAACTCTAGAAGAAAAAATTACTAACTATACCCTCCCTCTTATAGAAGGAAGTGTGGAACAAAATTATGAAAATGGCATGCCTGTTTTTGTAAAACTTAATGATTTTATACTATAAATATAACATAAATAAAAACTCTACTTGGTAAAACCTAGTAGAGTTTTTTAATCTAATTTTTCTTAATAAAATTTTTATCCTTATTAACATTTAAAATTAAAGAGCCAAGTATTACTAATATAAGACCTATAAGTAGATTTACAGTAAAAGTTTCTCTTAGAATAAATACAGAAAGAATAGAACCAAATATAGGAATAAATAATTTATACATGCCCATTTCTCCTGCTGCATGGTGCTTTAAAACTATGTTCCAAATTACATAGGCTGTTGCAGAAATGAAAGCCCCATAAATCAGTAAAATAATTGCAAGTGGTGTAAAAATCAATGTGTTAGTATTCATAATAAGGCCAATAATAATTAATGGAATAGATCCTAAGATAAACTGTACAGAAGTTACAAAAAATTCATTTTGGCTGGCTCCATATTTTCTTACATAAACTGCAGAAAGAGCGTTAAAACTTGTCGCTATTAAAATAAAACCTTCACCTGTTAATGTAAAACCACTCCTAAAATTAGTAAGCCCACCATTTACAACAACTATACCCAAGGTTCCAAGCAAAATTGCAAGAATGGTTTTACTATTTATTTTCTCACTTGGAAGCATAATGGCTGATAAAATAACTACTATAAACGAATTCATAGCTTGAATAATAGATGCCTTAATGCCGGCAGTGTTGCTCATTCCAATATAATAAATCATATATTGTATAAAGGTTTGGATTAAGGAAAGAACAATTATATATTTCCAATCAATATCCTTTTTTTCTACCTTTTTCTTATTAATGGTCTTATAATAAATAAAGGCCAAAACACCTGCTAGGAAAAACCTAATGCCCGCTATTAGAATTTAAGCCCCTGTATCAGCTCCGGTCACATCCATTATCCTGTAGGTCGTTTTTATGGTTGGAACTGCAGACCCCCACAAAAACATAGCAAAAAGCGTAAATATAATTGCAGTATTTTTATCTTTTAAATTTACTTTCATACATTCTCCTTAAATTATAAAAACAGAAATGAGTAGATAAACTGCTCCGCTAGCAAGCATAATCTTTATAGGGTCAGTTTTAAATTTAAACATAGCAAAAAGACTCAAGGCAAAAATACCAAACATCAGGTAGTCGAGATTTGCGAAAGCAATAGTATCACTAGCAAAAAATGCTGTCCTTAAAATTTGCACCCCTGCTATTAAAATCATAGAAACAATGGCCGGTCTTAAAAAGTATAGGATATTAGTCATGGCATCTAAATTTTTGTATTTTTTATAAAAATAAGAGATAGTTCCAACTATAATTGCAGATGGCAAAACGCATCCAAGGGTAGCTGCCAGAGCTCCAGGAAAACCTGCCAAACGGGTGCCAACAAAGGTTGCAGAATTTATCGCAATAGGTCCAGGAGTCATTTGTGAAATAGTAATTAAATCATTAAACTCACTTAAAGATAGCCAATTATTTAAGTCCACTACTTCTTCTTGGATAAGGGGAAGGGCTGCATATCCCCCTCCAAAAGAAAATAATCCTATTTTTAAAAAGCTTATGAATAATTTAATCAGCATGGTGACCTCTTTTAGCAAGGGTATAGATTATACCAATTACAATCAAAGCTAAAATAATATAGATAATATTTACCTTAAAGAAAAATCCTAAAATAAAACTTAAAGCCATAATTATAGGAATAATAACTGTTTTATTTTTTAATAAGTCTCTAGCCATATCAATTACTACTTTTATAATCAAAGCACCTACACCTGCTTGCATGCCCTTTAAAAACAAAGCTATATACTGGTTGGTAATAAAGGCCTCATAGGCCATGGAAATTAAAGAAATAATGATCAGTGGCGGGATAATGGTTCCCAAAATCGCAACCACCATACCAGGAAAACCTAAAGTCTCAAAACCAACAACAACTGCAGCATTTACTGCAACTGCCCCTGGGGCTGATTGGGCAATGGCTGTCATATCTAACATTTCTTCTTTGCTGATCCAGCCTAATTTTTCTACAAAAGTTTCTTTCATAAGAGATAAAATCACATAGCCCCCACCAAAGGTAAAGGCTGATAGGTAAAGTGTTGATTTAAACAAATCCCACAAGTTTTTTTCTTTTTGCATTGACTCCTCATTTCTGTTTATCTAACTACTATAATACCATAAAACCCCAGCAATTAGAGAATAAAAAATATCCCCAAATTCTAAAAATTTGAGGATATGGCTTATTTAATTATATTTTAGTTAAAATATTTATTGGTGATTTTTTCAGCAACTTTTTCTGGTGTAAAGCCAAATTCTGCTGTAACTTCATCACCTTTACCTGATAAACCAAATGTATCTATGCCGATATTTAGTCCGTCGGTTCCTGTCCATTCTGCCCAACCGAAAGTAGATCCCATTTCAAGAGAAATTCTGTTTGTAACTTTTTTTGGTAAAACTTCATCTTTGTAAGCTTCATCTTGCTCTCTAAATAATTCCATAGATGGCATAGAAACTACACGGATGTTTTTGCCGTTTTCTGCTAATAATTTTTTAGCTTCTAGGGCAAGTTCTATTTCTGACCCTGTTGCAATAATAATAGCATCTGGACTTCCTTTACTATCAGAAATTACATAAGCACCCTTGTTGATGTCTGTAATATTTTCTGTTTCAGCAAGGTTTCCAACATTTTGACGAGTAAGGGCCATTACAACTGGTTTTTCTTTAGATTCTAGGGCAAGTTTCCAAGCAAGTCTTGTTTCATTTGCATCAGCTGGTCTTAGCATAATAGTATCTGGAATTGATCTAATCATTGCTAATTGTTCGATTGGCTCATGGGTTGGACCATCTTCACCAACTGCGATAGAATCGTGGGTCATTACATAAGTTAAAGGTAATTTTGATAAAGCAGATAGTCTAATAGCTGGTTTTAAGTAGTCTGTAAACACAAAAAATGTTGAAACATGGTGCCAAGTTCCGCCGTGGGCCATGATACCATTTCCTATTGCAGCCATAGCAAATTCACGTACCCCGTACCAAACATTGCGTCCTTCTGGTGTTCTATCTGTAAAGGCTACAGTATCTTTGATATTTGTTTTATTTGATGAGAATAAGTCTGCAGATCCGCCCCAGAAGTTTGGATTAATCTTTGCTAAATCTTGGATGATTTCTCCATTTGATGCACGGGTTGCTAATGCTTTATCATCTGCCGTGTATTTTTTAACTTCATCAATAAAGTTTTCTGGTAACTTGCGATTAATACCTGCCATTAGGTTTTTATAATCTTCTGGATACTTTTGCTCGTATGTTTTTAGAAGCTCATTCCATTTTTGATTTTCTTCTTCACCAGTTTTTATAATACCATCAGCAAAGGTTTGGTAAACATCATCTGGGATATTAAAGTCATCTTCAGTCCATTCGTAGATTTCTTTAGCTTTTTTAAATTCTTCTGCTCCGATTGGCGCTCCGTGGACTTTGTTTGTACCTTGGTTAGTTGATCCGTATCCTATGATTGTTTTTACTTCAATAAGGGTTGGGCCGTGAAAATTACCCTTGGCGTGAGTAATAGCTTCATAAATTTGATCAAGATTTCTGCCATCTTTTACTTTTAAGTAGTTCCAATTTAGTGATTCTGCACGTTTTTTTATATCTTCAGAGAAAGTAGTATTTGTAGCTCCATCTAAGCAAATATCATTTGAATCATAAAGCACAATTAATTTTGAAAGATTTAAGTGACCTGCAAGGCTCATAGCTTCATATGAAATACCTTCCATAAGGTCACCATCACCACAAAGTACATAAGTATAATGGTCGATAACTTGCGCATCATCTTTGTTATAGATAGCAGCCAAATGTTTTTCTGCCATAGCAATACCCACTGCTTGGGCAAAACCTTGGCCAAGTGGTCCAGTAGTTACCTCTACTCCATCAATGTGTCCACGTTCTGGATGGCCTGCTGCCTTGGCATTTAATTGTCTAAAGTCTCTTAAATCATCAATACTTACATCATAGCCTGCTAGATGTAAAAGTGAATAAAGCATAGAAGAGCCATGACCTGCTGATAAAATAAATCTATCACGGTTAAACCAGTTAGAGTTTTTAGGGTTTGCCTTTAAAAATTTGTTCCATAAAACATAAGCCATAGGAGCAGCCCCCATAGGAAGACCTGGGTGCCCACTATTAGCCGCCTCTATTTGAGCAAGAGATAGGGCACGAATAGCACTAATTGCACGATCATCATTTTTGTTAAACATAATTTCTCCTTTTTAGTTTTAAAAAAATCTCTTGATTTATATTATAACATCAAGAGATTTTTAATAGCAATTATTAATCTAAAGTATACTAAATCCTAAAGATTTAACATCATTGTTAAAGCCTTGTACGGTTTCTTTAGACATTTCTAATAGGTCTTTACCATTGTTTTCTTTATATTTTTTTAAAATGTTATTAGGTACAGTAATTATGTCACACCCAGCTTCCTTGGCCTGTTCTATATTATAAACTTCTCTAGTACTTGCCCACAGTAAGTCTACATTCTTCTTAGTATGACAAATTTCTGCAGCTTCTTTCATTATTGGCATTGGATCAACTCCTGTATCAGCAATTCTACCTGCAAATACAGAAACTATTGATTTTGAGTTTTCATTAAGAGCTTCCACTACTTCTTTAACTTGTTCTACAGTAAAAACAGCTGTCACATTAAGATTGACTCCTTGATCAGACAATTCTTTTATTAAACTAGCAGAAGATTCTCCTTTAGTATTAATAACTGGGATTTTTACAAATACATTTTCTCCTATATTTTTTAAAGCTAAAGCTTCTTTTGACATTGTTTCCAAGTCATCCCCAAAAACTTCAAAAGATATAGAATGTTCTGGAAAAGTATTTACTACTTCTCTTGAAAATTCTTTGTAATTTGTAATACCAGCTTTTTTCATTAAACTAGGGTTTGTAGTAAATCCTTCTACTTTATCATTTTCAAGACTATATTTCATTGAAGCTATATCAGCTCCATCCGCATAAATTTTAAGAGCCATAATTCCTCCTACTCTTCTATAACATTATTTAACGGTTCATTTGATTTACTTTTTATTGAAGGCATAAATAAAGCTATTAATACAACTATAATTATAACATATATTCCTATAGATCCAGCTGCATTGCCAACCTTACCTAATAAGATACCTAAAACAGCAAAGTCAATATCTCCAAAAGTTGTATTACTAAAACCTAATTGTCCTAAAACAGGTAATAATAAGGCTGGTAAAAATGATAACAATAATCCATTCACGAAAGATCCAACTATTGCACCCTTACGTCCACCTGTTGAATTTCCATAAACGCCAGCAGTGGCTCCACAGAAAAAATGTGGCACCATCCCAGGAACTATCAAGACTCCACCTAATGCTCCTAGTATAAACATACCCACTAAACCACCTATAAAACTTGAAATAAATCCAATTACGACAGCCGTTTGTGCATATGTGAAAAAGACAGCACAATCAACAGCAGGTATAGCATTAGGTATAACTTTTTGAGATATCCCTTGAAAAGCAGGAACTAAATCAGCCAAAATCATCCTAACACCTGCATAAACTATTGCTACGCCAACAGCAAATTTGAGACCACATAATATAGAATATACGTAAGGATTTGTACCATCGGATAACCCTATAACAAATTCACTTCCAGCTGCTATAGCAGAGATTAAATACACAATCACCATAGTAATAGCCGTAGATATAGTTGTATTTCTTAAAAAACTTAAAGATTCTGGGATTTGCATTTCCTCAGTAGACTTTGAATCTTTTCCTATTAAGTTCCCAATAAAAGCCGAAACATAATAACCTAAGCTCGAAAAGTGGCCCATAGCTATATCATCACCATCAGTTACTTTTAAAGTATATCTTTGCCCAATAGCTGGGGATATAGATGACCATGCTCCAAGAAAAAATCCACCAATTAGTATTAAAGAAATACCACTAAACCCTAAAGCACCTAGTACAGCTGATAATAAACAAGCCATAAAGAAAGTATGGTGACCTGTTAAAAACACATATTTATATCTAGTAATTCTTGCAAACAGTAGATTAAATGCCATACCCACAATCATGATTGTCATAGTTTCTACACCAAGAACTTCCTGAGCTACAGATGTGACAGCTTCGTTATTGGGTACTACACCAGTGATGTTAAACCCTTCTTGAATCATTTCAGATAGAGGGCTAAGATTATTAACAATAACATCTGCGCCTGCAGCAAGCATTAGATATCCAATAATTGGGCCTAAGGTCCCTGTCATTACCTTATGAGCTGGTTTTTTAAGAGCTACTAACCCAATTAGAGCAAATAAACCCATTAAAAATGCAGGCTCAGAAAATATATCTGTGAAAAACTGTAAAAAACTTTGCATATAAACTCCTAGCTATTCATATCTTCTAATATCGGTAGTATATCTTCTTCAATTTTTTTCTTATTTGTGTAACTTCTAATTATAGCTACCTTTTGATCATCTTTAAAGATATTAGCGAATTCTTTCACGGTAACAAATAAATCCGCATCTTTTCCAACAGCAGCATTTGAGTCTACTGACTCAACATCTACATCTATATCATGTTCCTGTGCTATTTGTTCTACTTTCATTTTGCATAAAAGTGAACTTCCTATTCCATTTCCGCATACAGTATAAATTTTCATAAATCCCTCCTAATCAATAATACTTTCAATATCTCCATTTAATATTCTTTCCATATTTTTTTCATTATCAAACGCAATTGATAATTCTTGTAAGGCTTTAATATGTTCTGTATCGTCCTTAGCTGATAGTGTTAAAAATGCATAGACAGTATTTCCCATTAAATCTATACCATTTTTTACATATAAATAACTTAATCCTGTATTTAGTACATTTTCTCCTCTTTCGGCATGGGGCAATGCAAATCCTTCATCCAAAATTATATATGGCCCATTTTTTTCAACATTATTTATAATGTCATCCATATAACCTTCTTTTATACATCCTTCATTAATTAAGGGTATACAAGATATTTTTATTGCTTCTTTCCAATCATTAACACTATCTACTTTTTTTATATTAGTCCCTAGTAACTCTTTAAACAATTTTCCTCCTTCAACCATACTATTAGCATTTGTTAGTTGTTATTAATTTTTGCATATTTAAAAATTATTTTTTCTATTTCATTAGCTGTATTTGCTTCATTTAACTCATTATTAAAACTATCAACTTGAAATAAATTAACTAATTCAAATAACGCTTTAGTATGATCTTCATTTTCATTTACCGCTAGTACGCAAATATATTTCACAGGGTCCATTTCTCCGGCATTATATATTACAGGTTTTCTTAGTTTCAAGAATGAAAACGAAGTCTTTTTTACAACTCCTGTTTTATCAGCATGAGGTAGAGCAAATCCTTTGTTTATTACTACATATGGTCCATTTTTCTGGATATTACCTATCATTCTTTGAATATATTCTTCATCTATAAAACCTTTACTGACTAATGGTTTTGCAGCGATTTTTATAGATCCTTTCCAATCATAGGCATCCTCTACTATATTGATAAAGTCATGGGTTAAGTAATAGTCTATGCCTTTAGACTTGTTCTTTTTCTCATTACTTACTTTATAAATATTATTATGATTTTGAGATTTAATATTAATAAAGCTTATTTTTTTTAAAATTTCATTTGAAATGTGCTCATAATCATCAGCGGCTAAAACAGGTGATACTTTCAAATAGTTTATTTGTTCATTATTTAAAATAACCGTGGAAAGGATTAGATCAATCTGTTTTAAGTCTAATCTATCTAATTGATGGCTTGATGTAACTTCTATCTCTCTAAAAGAAAACATTTCTTCTAACTGTAGCTTTATTAATTCGCTTGTTCCTATACCATAATTACAAATAACTAAAATAGACAATTCCTTTGCTTTTTGATATTTAATTCTTTCAATAGAAGCACATACATATATAACTATAAATGTAATTTCAGAGTCACTCATATTTCTTTTAAAATAATCTTCTAATATAAATACAGTTGACTTTACAGCATCATAAACTTTATCAACATAGCTATTGTCATGAAAATAGTCATTTAAATTAATGTTATAATCATTTATTTTATATATGGACTTATTATTAATTCTATCTAGATGCATAGATAAACTTTCAAATAATTTATAGTCTAAATATAAAGGCAGCCCTAAATTTTCAGATAATTTTCCTGTTAACTTTCTTGTTAAAAATTGAATACTAAGTTGTACGTTATCATTTAAATTAATACTCTTAAAGCCTAAATATTCTACAAAATGAGATATAAAAACCTTTTCATTCAAATCATAATCAAAATCGAATAACTTTATTAAGTTATCATAAATTTGAAACCCTAATTTATTAGAACTATTGTAACCAGTTGTATTATTTAATGAAAATCCCATTTTTTGTCTAACTATAATAAATTCTAATAAATATCTAAGTTCAACGAAGGAACTATCATCAAATATAATACTATTGTTATATTCTATATCTCCAATAATATTATCAATAGCCCTAAGATTATCAATTAGGTCTACTTTTCTTAAGTTACTTTTAAAATAATTACTATTATAATACATACATATAAGATATACATACTCAGTCACTATAATAGTGTATATACTTCTTATATTTAATTCATTACCATCAATTCTAATTCCATATCCAGCTTTAGCGTCTAAATCTACATTATAACTTTTTAACAACTCACCTAATTGTTCCTGATCCTCTACAGTAGTTGATCTAGATACATACATTATATCTGATATATCAGTGTAAGTTATAAAATTATTAGAAGTAGATAGAATTAAATATTCAACTAATATTCTTTCATCCTTATTTAGAGTATAATTATTAAAATCTAATAGATTATAGATACTAAACTTAGACACGTTATTATTTTTATCACAATTAACAAATCCATCAGTAATAATTAAATTAAACTCCAAATACCTTTCAGCGAAATTACTAATAACTTTTAAATCTTCTTGAATAGTTCTTCTTGTAACATTGAACTTTTTTGATAGTTCTTTGACATTAATAATTTTTCTATCTAGAACCATTATAAGTATATCTAATCTACGTTTATTTATTTCTTCACCTCCCTATCTGTTATCATTAGTATAACATTTTCCTAGCTTCCTTCAATACTTAATTACTTCTTGTCTGAGAAAGAGAATGTATTAGATAAGTAAAGTAAAATAATGTGTTTATTTTAGTTGTTGTAAGTAGTATCTTAACTTTTTCATACGACTTTATAGTATTAACAATATAATTGGCAAGCTAAAATAATATATGAAAACGAATTCTTTTAAAGTAATTTTTCAGCTACACTGTATACTCGGGTTTGTTATAACTCCACATAGCGGATAGTTATTATATAAATAATTTATATTTTCACAATTTGCACTGTCTACTGATAAATTTATATTTACTACTTATTATTTAACAAAGTTTTAGAAAGTTTTTATTTATTCTTAAAAAATCTTTATCAAATAGGTATAATATCTTAAAAAGAGGTTTTATGAAACGTTTTGATAAATTTACTACTAGAGTTACTATTGCACTGCTAGCTACTGTTTTTATTGGTATTTCTATTGGTATTATGCGTGTTATTGCATTTGGAGTGGATCCTTTTACTTCATCTATTATTGGCATTTCTAATTCTTCTAAGACAGACTTTAGATATATCTATCCTATTGTAAATGCTGTTATTTTAATACTAATATTTTTCTTGAATAGACCTATGATTGGTATGGGAACTTTGATAAATCTTTTGGTAATTGGACCTGTCGCTGACTTTAGTCAGATGTCTATCAGTAATTTATATACCAATCCAAGCCTTGCTAAAAGCATAGGACTTTTAATTTTTGCCAATCTTTTGATGGCCTTTAATGTCTCCCTATATGTCAATGTAGATATTGGGGTTTCGGCTTATGACTCTTTGTTTATTACTATAAATAAAAAAAATCCTAAACTTAGCCTAGGACTTTCTCGTATTATTACCGATGGCGTTTCAATTTTGATGGGATATCTGGGCAAGGCTCCCCTAGGGCTTGGTACTGTTATAAATTTAATTTTAATGGGTCCTTTGGTTGAATTTTTTACTAAAACTTCTACTAAAAAAATTCTAAATATGTTTAATATTAGCCTGCCCTTGGCATAAAAAATCGCCCTTTTTAGGGCGATTTCTTTATCCAAATACTTTTTCTCCATTTAAGTAGGTGGATTTTAAATCTAAATATTGGTCTAAGACTATAAAGTCTGCATCATAACCTATCTTTAATTTTCCACACACATCATCTATGCCTACGGATTTTGCTGGTACTAGGCTTGCCATTTGGATTGCTTCAAAAACGTCTGCTATTTGCCAATCTACTGCATTTTTTACTGCATCATTTAATTTTAAAATGGATCCTGCTAGGTTGCCACCTTCTTTTAGTCTAGCTGTTCCATTTGCTACTATTACATCAAATTCTCCTAGTTTGTAATCACCATCTGCCATACCACCTGCTGACATGCAGTCTGTGATTAGGGCAATTTTATCGCGACCTTTTGCATTCATTAAAATATTTGCACTGGCTGGATTTACGTGGTAACCATCGCAAATTAATTCGCTAATGGCATCTGAATTCATAGCTGCTCCGACCATGCCAGGATTTCTGTGATGAAGTCCACTCATGCCATTAAAAGTGTGGACAAATATATTTGCTCCCTCATCTACTGCAGCCATGGCATCTTCATAGCTTGCATCAGAGTGGCCAAGGGCTACTGCTACCCCCATGGCATTTGCCTTATGAATAAAATCTGCTACTCCTTCGCGCTCTGGAGCTATGGCAATTTTATTTACTAAACCATTTGATAAGTCTTTCCATTTTTTAAGTTTTTCTATATCAGGATCTGACATGTATTTTTCATTTTGAGCACCCTTATATTTTTCTGTGAAAAATGGGCCTTCTAGGAATATTCCACGTACTTTTGCACCACCTACATCCTTATATTCTTCACCGACTACTCGGCATGCTTCATCTAATTTTTCTGTAGAATCTGTAAGGGTTGTTGGCAAAAAGCTTGTAACTCCCGTTTCTAAAAGGCCTTTTGAAATAATTTCTAGGGCACCTTTTTTGGCATTCATGATATCTTCTCCATGGTAACCATGAATATGGGTGTCTACTAAACCTGGAGCAATTATTTCTCCCAAATCTTCATATTCTTCTGGTTCATCTTTGGAAAATGATTTGATTTTACCATTTTCTACTTCCATATAATAATTTTCTAAAACTTTATCTTCTAAAATAATATAATTTGCTTTATAAAACATATTCGCTCCTTTTCTAGTATTTTACCCATTGACAATGGGTATTATAAGTCTAGGAGTTAAAAAATGAAATTAATACTAGCAGTCGATGAAAATTGGGGCATAGGTAAAGATAATAAGATGCTTTTTCATATAAAAAAAGATTTAAAGCACTTTAAGGATACTACCTATGGAAAGATTGTGATAATGGGTAGAAATACCTATGAGTCAATAGGTCAAGCTTTACCAGGTAGAAAAAATATTGTTTTAACAAGAAATCCGGATTATGAAGCTAAGAATGTAAAAGTCTTTAATAATCCAGATGATGTTTTAGAATATATCAAAGACAGCAAAAAAGAAGTTTTTGTAATAGGCGGTGCAGAAATAGTAGATATATTTTTGCCATATATAGATGAAGCCATTATTACTAAAATAAAGGCAAAAAAAGATGCTGATACCTACTTGCATAACTTTGACCAAGACAAAGATTTTAAACTGGTAAGTGAATCTCAAAACCACGAAGAAAATGGTATACATTTTTCTTATGTAACTTATAGGAGGAAATAATGAGTAAAACAGAAATTTTTGTAAGTGATAAATGTCCACATTGCCAAAGAGTTTTTAAAGATTACGAGGCAAATCCAGAAAATTATGAAGGTATAGAAATAATTAATATATCTGAAAGTTTATTAGATTTAAAAAGACTTTTAAAATACCGTGATAATTTAGATGGCTACAAGGAAGTAAGAGAAGAATCTAGAATCGGTATCCCATCAAGAGTTGTTGATGGAGAAAAGGTAGATTTCTTAGAAGAACTAAAAAAATAAGATAAAAACAAAGGGCTGGTAGTTTTGCTACCGGCCCTTTTTATGGGATTTATCGGGAATTTAAGTTTTATTAGTTAACTAATTCTAGTGGTGAGTCAATTTGTTCGTCTACTGTTTCACCTTTTAGGTATTTAATAGCAGTTTCTATGGCAAGTTTACCCATTTCTTTTGGTTGTTGGGCAACTGTTGCTGACATGGATCCTTCTTCTACTGCACTTATTGCATCATCGTTTCCATCAAAACCAACTACTACTATGTCTTTACCAGAAGCTTTAATTGCCTCACTAGCGCCTAGAGCCATTTCATCGTTTTGGCAGAAAACTGCTTTTATATCTGGATGAGCTTGAAGTAGATTTTCCATAACACTCATACCTTCTGCTCTGTCAAAGTTTGCTGTTTGGCTAGCTACTAGGTTAATTTTCCCATCAGTTGCTTCACTAAAGCCTTCTCCCCTTTCACGAGTAGAGCTTGCTCCAGGGATTCCCTCTAGTTGGATAACTTCTGCATTTTCACCAACTTTTTCTAGGATATATTCTCCAGCCATTTTTCCACCCTCAATGTTGTTACTTGCTATAAAGCTTACTATATCTCCTGAATCTGTTCCCCTATCGACACAGATAACTGGAATATTTGCTTCATTTGCTTTTTCTACAGATGGTGCAATGGCTGTTGAATCAACTGGATTTATTATTATTAAATCAACTCCTTGTGTAATTAGATCTTCTACTTGGTTACTTTGAGCTGAAGAATCATTTTGTGCATCTGAAACTATTGTTTCTGTATCAGAACCAGCACCTTCTTCGATACCTTCTCTGATAGATACAAAAAATGGGTTGTTAAGTGTTGAAAGTGATACACCTATCTTAAGATTACCCTCTGTTTTTGGTGTCTGTGCTGTATCACTTGTTTCTGTTTTTGTATCTGTGTTAGCACTATTATCTTCTCCCTCTAAAGAACAGCCTGTAAAGGCAAATAAGGCTAGAAAAGCTACTGATAAATATCTTTTAATTGTCTTCATATTACCCTCCTATTTGTTTCTCTTTCTGTCAATTAGAACTGCAATTAATATTACAATCCCTTTTACTATTTGTTGATAAAAACTTGAAACTCCCAATAAATTAAGTCCGTTATTAAGCACTCCCAAAATCAAAATACCAATTAGAGTCCCTGTAAGTGATCCGCTACCACCAGTCATACTTGTACCACCAAGTACAACTGCAGCTATAGCATCCATTTCGTAAGCTGCTCCTGCTGTTGGCTGAGCAGAATTTAATCTAGATGTTAAAACTAAACCTGATAAGACCGCCATAAGGGATGATATAACATAAACCCAAATCTTAACCTTATCTATATTAATACCTGAAATATAACTTGCTTTTTCATTGCCTCCTACTGCGTATATTTTGCGGCCTAGGGATGTTTTATTTAGGATAATCCATAGGCATAAAAAGGCTAGGATAAATAATATTACTTGAAAAGGAATGCCAAAAATTTGACCCTTACCTAAAAACTTAAAGGCAAAGTTATCCTTTGGTCCAGCTATAGGACGACCGTCGGTGTAAACTAGGGTGAGGCCTCTAAAAATTGTCATGGTAGCAAGCGTTACTATAAATGGAGCTAGCTTTCCCTTTGTAATTAAGATTCCATTTATTAAACCTAAAATTAAACCAAGACCTACAGCTACTAATATTGCAAGGCCTGTGTTCATTCCATTTTGTAAAAGTCCTGCAAAAATTGCAGATGTAAGGGCTAATGTTGATCCAACTGATAGGTCAATGCCTCCAGTTAGGATTACAAAGGTCATACCTAGGGCAATAAATCCATTTATTATTAATTGCCTCATAAGGTTCATCAGATTATTTGCCTGTAAAAATGTAGGATTTAGTATGCTTACAAAAACCATAAGGATAATTAAGGCTAATATCGTACCCAAATTCTGATTTTCTTTCATTTTTGTTTTAAAATTGCTCATAGCTTTCCTCCTGTAGCAAGAGTCATTACTTTTTCTTGGTCGGCTTCTTCTCTTAAAAGCTCTCCATTTACTTTTCCTTCATGAATTACATATATACGATCAGAAAGAGATAATAATTCAGGAAGATCGCTTGATATTAGGATTACTGATACTCCCTTATGGGTTAATTGTTTTATCAAATCATATATTTCTCTTTTGGCACCCACATCTACACCCTTGGTAGGTTCATCTAAAATTAGAATCTCAGGACCTATGGCATACCATTTGGCAAAAACAACTTTTTGCTGGTTACCTCCTGATAAATCACGTACCTTGCTTTCACTAGATTGGGTTTTGACTCTAAAAGAATCTACTAGGGAATTTGATAAGTCTCTTTCTTTTTTCTTATCTATAAAGGACTTATTAGTAAATTGGTTAAAGTTTAAAAGTGATATATTTTCTCTAATAGACTCATCAAGAACTAGGCCTTCTTCTTGCCTATTTTCTGTTACAAAGCCAATTTTATTATTGATAGCATCGGTTGGTTTATTTATTTCTACCTTTTTGCCGTCGATATAGATTTCTCCGCTATCTTTTGGGTCAAGTCCATAAAGAGATCTCATTATCTCTGTTCTACCTGCCCCCATAAGACCAGCTAAACCTAAAATTTCACCTTTTTTGGCATTTATATTTACATTATCAAAATATCCATCCCTAGAAAAGTTTTTAAGTTCTATTTTTATATCAGAAACTTTAGCATCCATTTCTGGGTAAAAATCACCTATATCCCTCCCAACCATGTGAGAAACCACTTCTTTTTCGTTGGTAGCAAAGGTGTCCATAACAGCAACTGATTTTCCATCACGCATGACTGTTATCTTATCAGTTAGAGAAAATATTTCCTCCATACGGTGGGATATGTAAATCATAGATACATTATCATCTCTAAGTTTTTTGATAAGTAAGAATAACTTATCTATTTCATTGTTAGTTAGGGCACTGGTTGGTTCATCTAAGATTAGTACATTTACCTTATTTAAATTTGCCTTAGCTATTTCCATCATCTGCCTTTGGCCAACAGATAATTTTGAAACCTTAGTATCTGGATCTATGTCTAGATCAAATTTATCAAGAAGTTCTATACATTTTTTGCGCATGGATTTTCTATCTAAAAATAGTCCCTTACTTAGCTCGTTATTCATAAAAATATTATCCATAACACTTAGCTCTGGCCAGTCACTTAGTTCTTGGTGGATAAAGCTTATACCATAATCTTTGGCAATATTGGTATCGGTAATATTTACTTTTTTGCCATCGATAATAATTTTTCCGGCATCTTCATTTAAAACACCAGATAAAATATTCATAAGTGTTGACTTCCCAGCTCCATTTTCTCCAACTAGGGCGTGGATTTCTCCCTCGGCTAAGTTAAAATCTACACCTTTTAATACATCATTTTTGCCAAAAGACTTGTAGATATCTTTCATTTGAATATTCATATATACTCCTAAAAGATATTTTTTGATCTTAAGATTATGTTAGAATATGGGGTATTTTCACCAGTTCTTATGACAAATTTAACTTCATCTAGTTTTTTCTTAAAATCTTCATGGCTTATATATTCGCTAGAGACACCCGCTAAAAGATTTTTGATAGCTGCTTCTTGGTCTGGGTTTTTTTCTTTTATTTCACTAGCTAGTATATAATGCTCACAGCCAAAATCTTCTAACAAAATCTCTAGGACATTGATAAATTTTGGATCGCCTAGTTTTAGGGCAAGGTCAATTTTTTTATCGGAATCTATAGGCAGTCCACAATCACCAATAGCAATTAAGTCTGTATGGCCTAGGTCTGATAATCTTTTTGATATCTCGCTATTTAATATTCCATGTTCTTTCATTAGTTTTCTCCCTTAAATTTTTCCACTTCTTCTAAGGATGGGATAGATATGCTCGCTCCTTTTTTCATAACAGATAGGGCTGAGGCTCTTGTCGCTAGCTCCAAGCAGCTTTTAATATCTTTATTTTTGTAAAACTCTGCTACAAAAAATCCTGTAAAAGTATCTCCTGCTCCTGTACTATCAACTGCTTCTACCTTGTAGGCTTCTTGGCTAATTTCATTATCCTTATCTACAAAAATTGACCCGCGACTACCTAGGGTTATTACTACCTTTAAATTTTCATAATTTTCCCTAAAATAGACAATGATTTTTTCTATATCTTCACATTTAGATATAGCGCACGCTTCAGTTTCATTTACTAAAAGTAAATCTACCTTATTAAAGTCAAAATCTTTTACCTTATCTGTAATAGGTGATGGGTTTAGGACTATTTTCATTCCCTTTTGGTGAGCCTTATCTATTATGTAATCCATATTGTTTATTTCATTTTGTAAGACTAAGATATCATCCTTATCAAAATTTGCTAAAACTTCATCTATAAAGTCCTTGTCATTATCAAAATTGGCACCCTTATATAAAACTATGGAGTTTTCGCCCTTGTCATCTACTTGAATAATAGCATTACCTGTAGCAGTTGCTGATTGTCTTATGTAGCTTGTATCTATGCCTTCGCCAGATAAATATTCTTTTAAAAAAGATCCATCCATACCAATACTTCCTGCATGGTAGACTTTATCAAAAGTTTTTGCAAGGGCTATTGATTGATTAAGTCCCTTGCCCCCTGCTCTTTTCTCGATACTTTGGGCACTAATAGTTTCTCCAGGTCTTACTATATGATTTACCCTAAAGAAAATATCTATGTTTAAAGAGCCAAAATTAATTATTTTCATTTTTAAAACCTACACTTTCTCCTTCTACTATCTTTGGTTTCACCAGTATTTTTTCTTGGACGATGCCTTTTTTTATAAAAGCATCAGCCATTTTTATAGCTGTTGCTGCTATTTCCTTTAGATTTTGATCCACTGATGTAAGCCTTGGTGGGATTATCTTATTTAAAAATAAATTATCATAGCTTATTAGAGAAATATCATAAGGGATTCTTATATTATTTTCAGCAAAATAATTTATAAGTCCATAAGAAGACATATCAGCAAAGGAAAAGATTGCATCTACATTTCTTTGCTTAAAAAATTTACCAGCCTTGTAGCCTTCTTCGTAAGTATAGTCTCCGTGGATAATATTTTTTTGATCTATGTATATGTCATAATTCATGGCAGCTTTTATAGCTCCAGAAAGCCTTCTAGAAGAATTTGCAGTTGACCTTGGACCTATTAGAAGGCCTATATCTCTAAAACCTCTTTTGATTAAATATTCCATAGCCATGTATCCACCCATTTCGTTATTACCAGTCACTATTTGGCTATTTCTGCCATTAAAATCAACCTCATCCAAGAAAATTATGTTATGTTTCTTTATCAGATCCTCATCTAAGCCCTTTACATTTCTATCAACAACAAGGGTTGCTGCGAAAAAATTGCTGGCAATAAGACTTTCAAATTCTTGTTTTTTTATTTTTTTATTGTTTGTATTGTGGATATATAAAAAATACGAATACTCTTGGGCAAAACCAGTTAGCTCTTTAGCGAGTTCAGAAAAAAATGGATTATTTATATCTGGTATTATGGCCATAATTATATTACTTTTTTTGCTAGCTAAGGCCTTGGCATAGCTATTTGGATTGTAATTTAGCTTTTTTGCAGCATCAATTACCTTTTTCCTGGTAGCATCTGATATTTTATTTTCAGTATTATTTAAAACCATAGAAACAGTTGTAATAGAAACTCCTGCTAGGTTTGCTACATCTTTTATATTTGCCATACTACCCTCATTAAAACGTTTTAATTGCATTTATAATAACATCCTAGACAATTATTGTCAATCTAATTATAAAATAAACAAAAAAATCCCTAAGTGGTACTTAATTACATCCTTAAAATAAAAAACCCCAAAATTTTTAAAATTTTGGGGTAAATTTACTAGGCTGTTGGTTGAGCCTTATCCTTATGCAAGAATGATAGTTTTGTTTCTGATATCATTATTGCAGCGAACATAAGCACGAATCCTACAACTGACATTGCTGTTAAACTTTCAATTCCTAGCATAACTGGGATTAGAATACCAAATACTGATTCAAATCCAAGAATAATTGCTGCTGATGATTCGTCGGTGTATTTTTGTCCTATATTTTGTAATAGTAATGCTACTGTTGTACAGAATATAGCTAAGTATAGTAATTCAAAGATTGGTCTTGATGAATTAACTACCATGTTTGAGTTATCTTCAAATATTAATGTAACGATAGCAGAAAGAATTGCTGCTGATGTAAATTGGAAGATAGTCATTAAAATTGGGTCTTTACCTTTAGTAAATTGGTTTACTGCAACTATGTGTGCTGCAAATAAGAAACCACTTAGTAAAGCAAGACCATCACCTAGCCTCATTTCTCTACTAGCATTAAAGATTGAAGTTCCTTTTTCAACACCAGATTTTGAGATAAGATAAATACCTATAATTGCGATAATTGCTGCCCAAATATTGTATTTATCTGGTCTATGTTTGGTAACTGCCCATGATAAGAATGGTACTATTACACAATAGGATGCTGATAAGAAAGCACTTCTACCTGGATCTGCGTATGTAACACCTAAAGTTTGTGATGAGTAAGCTATAAATAAGAAAAATCCTACTATAAATCCAGATTTTAAATCATCTTTTGTCGCTTTTCTAACTTTTTTGTTAAAAATAATTGCTAGTATGATTGCTGATAAAGCAAATCTTACCATCAAAATAAAGTTTGGGTTAAAGGTATCTGCTGCACCCTTTACCACTGTTAAGGATGAACCCCAAAGGATTGCTGTGATTAGTAAGCCCAGTTTGGCCATCGTGCTACTATCACGTTTTTTCTTTTCTGACATATTTCCTCCTTAGTGATATAGCTAAAATATATCACTTCTTTCGTTTTAGCTTTTCCTATTTATATATTTACCCTAAATTAGAATTAATATTAAATAAAAATAACAAATTATTATCTACTTTATTAATTTTTGCATCTATGTTATAAACTTCATCAAACATTTTTTTAGTAAATATTGTGTATTTATCGCCTTTTGCATATATTTTTTTATCATTTATTAAAACAATATTATCAGCATATCTTTCTATAAGTTCCATCTGGTGGAGGGTTATGAGGGTTGTTAGGTTTAAATCTTTGGTTAATTTTTTTATTATGGCCAAGATTTCATACTGGTTGTGTAAGTCTAGGGCACTTACTGGTTCATCTAATAATAAAATATCTGGTTTGCTAATAAGGGCTTGGGCTATTAGTACTTTTTGGACTTCTCCCCCGCTCATTTTATTTATTTTTTTGTTTTCAAATTGGCTTAGATCTAATAGGTCCATTATTTCGTAGGTATCTTTTATATCTTCTTTGCTAACTTTAAAGTTAAGATTTTTTACCTTACCTAGGATGATGGTTTCAAAAACTGTAAAATTTACTTTTGTATTTATATTTTGATTTAAGTAGGAAATTTTACCATCTGTTTTTATATCTCCATCATAATTAACTAAACCACTAATAGCATTTAGAATAGATGATTTACCAGCTCCATTTCTCCCCATAAGGACATGAACCTTGCCAGGTTCGGTTACAAAGCTAATATTATCAATAACTTTTTTATCATAATTTATAGTAAGGTTTTTAATATCAATCATTTTTGACCCCAAACAATATTATAAATATAAGCGGCAAACCTATTAATGATGAGATGATACCTATAGGCACTACTACTCCAGGTTTTATTAGCTTAGTAACCATAGATGATATTACTAAAAGTACGCCTCCTATAATAGCTGATAAAATTAAATAATACCTTTGATCTTCTCCGACCAAGCGTCTAGCAAAATGTGGAGCAAGGATTCCTATAAAACCTATTATTCCTACATAGGAAACAGATATTGCAGCAAGGATTGAAACTAAGATAAAAGTTTTGACCTTTAGTTTTTTAGTATCCACTCCCATTGCCTTTGCCCTATCTTCTCCAAAACGCATGGCCGTTAGCTTCCAAGCATCCTTTAATGACATAAATAAAATAACTACAAAAAACACCACGATAATAAGTATCTCTTTTATAGTTGTTTTTGTAACATTTCCAAATAGCCAAAACACTATAGAAGCTAGGGCCTCATCTGTAGCCAAATACTGTAAAAGTGATGTTAGTGAATCAAAAAAGAATTTTACAGCAATACCCGCTAAAATCATATCCTCAGTATTCATAGCCTTCTTTTTTGATATATAAAATACAAAAGCCATGGATACTAGGGAAAATATAATTGATCCAAAGGCAACATAGGAAAGGGATAAGCCCAAAAGTAAAAATAAGCTTGCCCCAAAACCTGCTGCTGATGAAATCCCTAGAGTAAAAGGATCTGCCAAGGGATTATTTAAAATAGTTTGCATAATAGCTCCACCTAAACCTAAAGATAAGCCTACTACACTAGCAGTAAGAACTTCTGGCAGGCGGATATCAAATAAAATTGTCCTTTGTATTTCACTTAAATTTGATAAATCAGAAAGGACAATCTTACTATCACCAATAAATAAATCTATTAAACTAGCTATTAATAAAAGAATTATAGAAAATACTATTTTCTTATTTCTCTTCATATTTATAAGACCATGTTCCTTCTAAATCAATTGGCATGAATTTTTCATAAAACTCTTCTAAGTCTTTATCAGGATCTAAATCACCGTACACATCTGGGTGGAAGGTTTTTGCTAAGTACTCATAAGCATAAAAGTCACTCATGTCACGTACTAATTGTTGGCTAATTACATATACTTCATGATTTTTCATAGCATCTAGGTCAGACCAGCCTGGACGAGTTTTATATTGGTCAATTTTTTCCTCTACCCAATCAGGAGTTGTATCATAACCCATTTTCATAGAATGAGGTTTTTCAACCCATTGAGATCCTGTTAAAATAATTTTTTCTGGGTTTTCTGATAGAACAAATTCACTTGAAAGTGGAATAGCTTCATCAGCTCCTAGGGCATCTGAACCTATATTGTGGCCGCCGCAATCTTCTACGATTTTGCCCCACATCTTGTTTGATCCATAGGAGTTACCGTATTCTTTTTCTCCTTCGTATCCGTGTTCTACGTATACTTTTGGTTTTTCACTTTCTTCAAATTTCTTTTCAATGATAGGACTAACTTTTGATGTATAAAAATCAATTAATTCATCAAGATTTTTATCAAGACCTGTTACATCTGCTATAAGTTTTGTAGAAGCTATATGCTTATCAAACTCTTGAGAGTGGTAGTCTACGTAAAATACTGGGATATCGATTTTTTCTTGAATAGCTTCAATTTGGGTTTTAAAACCGATTGGTGCAATAATACCATCTGCATCTGTGTTTAGGATAGATTCATACGAAAAATCGTTATCCATAAAGTCTGCAATACGTGGCACATCTTCTATTTCAGGCATTACTTTCTCTAAACGTGTATAAAAGTCATTACGGTCTAGTTTTACACTATCATCCATAGCTGCAATTTTTGATAGGAAATTATCCTTATCTATATACATCATTGGCATAAATGGACCACCTGAACTAGATCCTTGGATGATCACCTTATCTAAAGGTTTTTCTAAAGTAATTTCATTACCAGCTAGGTCAGTAACTGTTTTTGGATAGCCTTCTTTTTGGGAAGTAGATTCTACTTTTTCTTCTTTATCTACTTGTTCGGAATTTTCTTTGCTTTCTTCTTTATTATCTTCTGTTGTATTAACTTCACTTGTCTCTTCTGTTACAGTTGTTTCTTCTGGTTTAGCTTCTTGATTATTTGTACAAGCAGCTAAGATTAAAGCTAAGGATAATAATAAAGTTTTGAAATATTTCATCTCTATTTCCCTTCCTCATCATATAATATTTTTAGTAAATCAAAGGCGGTCTTTATTCCTGTATTTTTTTGGTAAGCTAAGTCTTTGGCTGATTCAAATTCTGGGTAGACATAACTTTCCCCTTGGTGACTTACTATTTTATATCTATACTCTTTACCCTCATAAGTAAGTATTTCTTTTTTGCGATCTAGAATGTCTCTTTCTATAGGGATTTTTCTAATACCAATGCTCGTAGTATGTTTAAAGATAATATCTTCAATGAGTTTTTCATTTTCTATATCGCAAATAACTGATAGCTTATAGGCCGGCCTATTTTTTTTCATATATATTGGTGTATAAAATACATCTAGGGCGTATTTCATACACTCATCTACTATAAAACCTAAGACCTCGCCTGTACTATCGTCTATATTAGTTTCTAATATTTCTAATGTTTTTTTTTACTAGTTTCAATTTCCATTACTCTTAGGATGTTGGTATATTTGGCAAAGTCTTTGTTACCTGCTCCAAGGCCTATATTTTTTACTTTGAAACTATCAATTTTTTCGCCCTTGTCATAGTATCTAACAATGGCAGCCCCAGTTGGAGTTACGTGTTCACCTTCTTCATCTAAAAGTTTTAAGGTAACGTCTGAGCCTGCAAGGATATTAATTACCGCTGGCACTGGTATTGGCATTTGTCCGTGGGATGAATATTGGTAGCCATAGCCTTCGCTAAGGTCTGAGAAGTAAATATTTTCTGCCCCCAAATCATCTATCAAAACAGCCGTTCCTATAATATCAATTATAGAATCTACTGCTCCAACTTCGTGAAAGTGGACTGCAGATTTTTCTATACCGTGAGCCTTTGCTTCTGCATCGGCTATAATATCAAAGATACCTAGGGCATCTTTTTTAGCTTTTTCAGATATATCTGCCTTATTAATTAATTCAGTAATTTCTTTTAAATGTCTATGACCATGATGATCTTCTCCATGAGAATGAGTATAGCTGTTGCCATTTTCATCAACGTGTTCATGAGTGTGATCGTGGTTATGTGTATGTTCATGAACATGGGTAAATGTGTTTCCATCTTTGTCTACGTGTTCGTGTTCATGACTATGGTCATCATCATTATCTATTTCATGGCTATGGTCATGGTCGTGAGAATGACCGTGATTGTGATTATGATCGTGGTTATGATCTTCATTTTTTAAGATTACATCAAAGTTATTTGCATCTATATTATTTTTAATTTTTCTATCAAAAACTAATTCATAACCATCGATTCCTAAAGAATCAATAGCATTAACTAACTTTTCTTTGCTAGCTCCAAGGTCTAGTAGGGCTGCAATTGTCATATCTCCTGCTATACCGGAGTTCATTTCAAAGTATAAATCCATTTACTTCTCCTCAATTAGTTTGTTAATCTGACAGGCATTGTAGGCTGCACTATATCCATTATCAATATTTACAACGTTTACCCCTTCAGCACAGGTATTTAACATGGTAAGTAGGGCCGATAAGCCGTTAAAGTTTGCTCCATAACCAATAGAAGTTGGCACAGCAATGATAGGCTTATTCACCAAACCACCTATTACTGTTGGCAAAGCTCCCTCCATACCTGCAATGGCAATAATTACATTTGCTTTTGATATTTCATCTATTTTTGATGTCAGTCTATGAAGACCTGATACTCCAACATCATAAAATTTGGTAACCTTTGCCCCAAAAAATTCAGCAGTTATCCTCGCTTCTTCTGCAACCTTAAGGTCTGCAGTTCCACCGGTACAAATTGCAATATTACCTATTTTTGGTGTTTGTTCATAAACTAGGGAAATTATCCTAGCTGTTGGATCATATATAGCTTCTGGCACTAGCTCTAAGACTTTTTCGTATTGGCTAGGAGTTGCTCTTGTCCCTATTACTGATTCTTTGCGTTCACTAAAAGATTTATAAATTTCTGCAAGGGCAAAGTCCTCCTTGCCCTCACAGAATATTGTCTCGCCAAAACCGCGGCGCTCTTTTCTTTGAAAATCTAATTTTGCAAAGTCTAGGTCCTTGTAATTAAAATCTTTTAGATAATCTAGACCTTCATTTATAGATATTTCATTGTTTTTTATTTTTTCTAAAAATTCTTTATTGTTCATTAGCTAACCATGGATTTACTTCTGTTTTTAAATTATCATCTACAACTTCATCCATAGAACCAGATCTGTAGCCTTCTAGGTCGATATTTACGTATTTGAAACCTAGGTCTTTGAATTTTTTAACTATTTCTTCTGAGTGTTCAAATACTTGGCCTAGTTTGTCTTTTTCAACTTCGATTCTTGTATTATCTCCGTAGATTCTTACTCTATTTACCGCAAAACCTAAGCTTTCTAAATAGTTTTCAGCTTCTTCAATCATTGGGAATTTGTCAATATCAATTCTTGTATTGTATGGGAATCTTGTGGCCATACATGGTTTTGATGGTTTTTTGTGAGTTTCTATACCTAGTTCTTTGGAATAAGCACGTACTTCTGCTTTACTAAGCCCTGCTTCATAAAGTGGAGATCTTGCTCCTAAATCTTTAAGCGCCTTGATACCTGGTCTAAATACTTGGTAGTCATTTAGATTTGTTCCATCAACTACATAGCCATAGCCAAGTTCATCTTTTAGGTTAAAGCAGTTTTCAAAAAGTCCGCCCTTGCAGTGGTAGCATCTGTAGTTTACGTTATTAAGTAGTTTTTCATTATCCATGATACTTACATTTGCAACTGTTAGCTCTACATCCATTTCTTCTGCTAGTCTAACACATTCATCTAGCTCATCTTTTGGGGAGAATTCTGTTACAAAGGTCATAGCAACTACATCATCTCGGTTTTCTCTTAATTCAGATGCAAGTTTTAAAATAAGAGTACTATCTACACCACCTGAGAATGCTAAAACAAATTTTTCTTTTAGCAAATCTTTTATTATGCTATCAAGCTTTTCTTTCTTTTCTGCACTAATGCTTGTTACTGTACTTTCCATAAAAAATCCTTTCTATAAGTAAAACTACAAATATAAATAAATTTGTAGCATTATTGACGGTTTACAATATTATTGTATCACAGTTTGAAAAAAAACTCTAACTAGTAAATTTTATAATATTCTAATATAAAATATTTTTTAAAAGAAAGTATATGATAAGCAAAAAAGGCTGATTCTACAAATCTAAGTGTAAAAATCAGCCTATTAATGCGAATCATATTTGGATAAAAATTATTAATCTTTATCTCTTTATAATTAGGGCATAAGCCCTGCTTTTAAAGCTATATAAACTTATTTAGTTATTTAAAGCTCTATCTACGTTTCTAATAAAGTCTTGGGTGTTTGTTACCATTGTAACTGCTGTTACAGTACCCCTGTCTGAAAGTTTGTTTACAGCGAATTCTTGGATATCTACTGTGTACATGTAAACTGGTCTGATTTCACCATCAAATTCGTTGTATGATGGAGTCATGTTACCTGTAGCAATTGTAAATAGAATTGCTGAAAGCATGATGATTGTAGATGTTTTTCTTGAGTGAGCTCTCATAGCATCTTGTGCTTCGTAAACGTTGTTGATAGTTTCTGGTAGACCAAATCTGTCACGGATTGTTCCTGCGATTACAAAGTCAACATCATTTTCAACACACGCTTTTATGAAACCATCTTTAACTTGTCCTGATTCTACTAGTGCTTTTGTTGAACCATATTTACGAGCTAAGTTTATTGTTTCATATAGGTTTCTTGTTGAGTTTTGTTCTTTTTCAAAATGTTCTTGTCCCCAAGATGTACCATATAATCCACGTTCAAGGTCAAATGCTGCTGTTTCTGTACCACAGAAGATAGCGTTAATGTAACCATTTTCTACTAATCTTTGAAGAGCAGCTCTAGCATCTCTATCAAGAGCAATAGCAGAACCTACAACTATTGTTACATAGCCATTGTTTTCTTTTTCATATTTTAATACTTCATATAGGTTATCATAGTCCATTGAGAAAGCTGTTTCTCTTGAACGTCCTGAACGGAAAGCAAATGTATCTTTTTCGCTACCTTCTGCTAGGAAACCTTGTGTCCATACATAGATACCTTCTGAAGCATCTTCTGTACGTCCGATTGCTACTTTATCGCCTACTTTTAGGTTTCTAAATTCAACGATATCAACACTTTCTTCACCTGGAGTATCATTTACTACACAAACAGTATCCATTCTAGATTCTGTTGCAAGTACCCATTTGTCATTAACTTTGAAGTATTCTGGGAATACAGAAAGTGCGTGGTAGTTACGTGGACTGATACCTTCTTCTGTTACTTCTTCAAGTTTAACATTAGGGGCATTTTTCAAGAAATCTTGATCAAAATCAGGGTGATGATATTTTGGCATTTCAAATTTCATCTTATAATTCCTCCTTGCTTTGTTCTTTGTGGCCTGTTATTTGTACATTTTCAGTTGCTGGAATTTCCATATCTTCAGAAAGTACTCCTTGTGCTGGAGAAACTAGCGCTTTTTCACAGTTAACTACAAAGTCTTGTACGTTTGTTACCATTGGAACAAATCCCATGTACTCTCTTGCTGCACCTACTTTGTGAACTACGTTTTCTGTAACGTCTATTGAGTACATGTATACTGGTGAGATAGTTCCATCTGCTCTTTTTTTATAGCTTGATGTTATATTTGCAACTGATACACTGTGAAGCATTGTAGCAATACAAATTACCATTGTTGCTTTATCTAATTCTTTTTTTGTAGCATTTAGTGCATCATCTGTATCTCCATGTACTTCTGGAAGTGGACCGTCATCTCTGATTGATCCTGATAGTACAAATGGAACATCCATATCAGAAAGTGTTTTGATGATACCATCTTTTACATTTCCACCTGCGATGAATTCTTTGATAGATCCAGCATCTCTTACTTCATTAAGTAAGTCTAAGTGGTTGTAGTGACCCATTGGTTGGTTTACTTGAGTATAGATATTTTGTCCTAAAGCTGTTTGTAGGAAACCACCTTCAAGGTCGTGAGTACACATAGCATTTCCTGCTAGTAAGCAGTCGATGTATCCATTTTCTGCAAGTTTGTTTAAAGCGTTTCTTGTATCATAGTCAAATACAACACTTGGTCCTAGAACCCAAACTATGTATCCATCTTCGCTATCACGTTCATGTTCCATTAGGTCAAATAATTTATCATAATCGTATGAGAAAGATGTTTCTACTGATTTTCCAGGTCTTGAGTAAACTTCTTCTGGGAAACCATCAGCATTAACAACGATTCCACTTTCAGCTTCATCATCGCCTCTAAGTACTACTTGTTCACCTTCTTTTATGTCTCTGATTTCTTTAATTACAACATCATCACCTTCAACAACTGCTACACAGTTAATTGATGTGTGATCTGGTAAAATCCATTCACCATTTACTTTGTAGTAAGTTGGCATGTAAGTTGTTAGATAAAATTCATCTGGTGCTACACCGTCTTTTTCAACTTTACCTAGTTTTACATCCTGAGCATTTTGATACTTTTCATCTGAAAAGTTTGGACTAACATATTCTGGTACTTGAAAAGCCATTTTTACCTCCAATTTTTTTCTTTTGCTGTCAGATTTAGTTTTTCATCTTCAAATTTTAGATTTATTTGCAATGGATTATCTGACTTCGTTGCTAAAATTTCCTTACTAATCTCTAGATAAATTTCTTGTTCGATAAATCTTTTGATATCTCTAATATCCATATCCATTTTTATAGCATAAGCTGATAGATTTTTTATAAAACTATCATCATAAACTAACTCGATACGGTTATCTTCTAAATCTTCTTCTAACTTATCTAAGTTGATAGTTATTAGTTTATCGATAGAATCTTTTTCTAGGTCGTTTAGATAAAAAACATAATCCACTACATTACTTATACCCGAGATATCGCTTTCTAAATTATTTTCTTTAATATTTTCAGAAGTGGTTAAGAAAATCATAGTATTTTTTAAATCAATACTGCGTCCTTTATTGTCTTTTAGCTTACCCTCACTTAAGATTTGTGATATTAAGCTTTGGATTTCAATATTTGCCTTTTCGATATTGTTAAATACTACAACGCTATATGGTTTTGTTCTTATAGCTTCAGTAAGCACTCCACCTACTTCATAGCCAACATATCCTGGAGGAGCCCCTATAAGTTTGGTTACAGATGATTTTTCGGTAAATTCACCCATATCAAATCTTAATAAGCTAGTATCTCCATCAAATAAATATTTTGAAGTTAGCTCTGCTATATAGCTTTTACCTGCTCCTGATCCGCCAATTAGGAAACTTCCGATAGGTTTGCTCCTATTAAACAAGCCACCTTCAGAAATTAAGTAAGTATCTATGATTTTATCAATCATTTGATTATTACCTACAAACTCACCTTTCATCTTTTGCCTGATATCATCTAGGTTTTCGATTTTATTTAGCTGTAGTTTTACCTTTGGCATGCCAGATAATTTGGAAACTATCTCTTTTACTTCAGAACTTGTTACACTAGTTGATAATGGGTAATAAGCCTCTTTATCAGTCAGTTTTTTAAGTTTTTCTTCTACCAATTTTTTAGACTTCATTTTTTCGTCTAGTTCATCGATATTATGCTCATTTTGAGCCCTTGTTATATCACTTAAAATACCTTCAAGTTCTTTTTCGTATAGTAAAATTTGCTCTTGTCTTTCTTTTTCTAGTTCGTATAACTGGGTCTTTTCTTCTAGAGTCTTTTTTAAATCCTCTATCTCTTTTTCCTTATCTAGGATTCTATCCTTGGATAAGTTATCCGTTTGGTCTTCTAAGGCAATTTTTTCCATTTCAAGCTGGATTAATGCGCGGTTTATGTTGTCAATTTCAACTGGCTTCTGATCTTTGGTCATTCGCGTTAATGCACTAGCTTCATCGATAACATCTATGGCAACATCAGGTAATTTTCTATAAGATAAAAATCTTTTTGAAAGTTTTACTGCATCTACTAGGGCAGTATCTGATATTTTTACCATATGGTGCTTTTCATATTTTGCCTTTACACCCCTAAGGATAGCAATTGATGTCTCAATGCTTGGTTCTGCTACCATGATTTTTTGAAATCTTCTATCTAGGGCCCCATCTTGTTCGATATACTTTTTGTATTCTTCAGTTGTGGTTGCACCTATTATGAAAATTTCACCACGGGCAAGCATTGGTTTTAAGATATTTGCTGTATCCATTGTACCAGATGTATTTCCTGCACCGATGATATTATGGATCTCATCGATAAATAGGATTATCTTTCCATCTGAGTCCCTAACAGTTTCAAGGATTTTTTTAAGCCTATCCTCAAAATCTCCCCTAAATTTTGTACCTGCTACAAGAGATGTCATATCTAGGGAGAAAACTATCCTATTTTTTAAATTGTCAGGCACATCACCTTTGACAATCCTTTGGACAATTCCTTCTACAATAGCAGTCTTACCAACTCCAGCCTCCCCAATAAGGATTGGATTATTTTTTATCCTACGAGACAAAACGCGGATAGAACTACGAGTTTCCTCTTCCCTACCAATAACTGGGTCAAGCTTACCCTCAATAGCTTCTTTTGTAAGATTTCGCCCATATTTTTCAAGGCTTGCTATAGTTTCTTTTGCAACACCATTTAGGAATTGCTCGTTAAATTTCCTTGATACAAATTGCATAAAGTCATCATAGTTAACCTCGTGTTGGCCTAAAATCTTTGAGCTTGTAGTTTCTGTTTCTTTTAGTAAAGCCAGAAAAATGTGGTCTAGAGTTATTTTTTCTTCAAATAAATTACGAGACAATTCTTCTGCTACTAGTAAAACTTTTTGATAAGACCTACTTACATAAAGTTTTGTAACACCCTTAGCACTTCTTATCCTAGTTAGGGCATTTTCCACGTCATCTTTTAATTGTTGGAAATTAACTGATGATTCTTTTAAAAACTCTTCTATTTGATTGTTAGGATTTTGCAAAATTGCATAAAGTAAATGTAAGTCTGTTACCTCTGTATTTGCATATCTTATTGCAATCTTATTTGCGTGATTTATAACATCAACTGCTGCCTGCGAGTACTTTGTAATATCCATTAAGTTAATTACCTCCAAATGCCATGAAAAACATCATTATTTTTCTTGTGTTAAAATTTAATGTTAGATAAATATTTATCTATGCCATATAAATTCTTACCCAATAGTAAAAATATTTCCCAGGTATATAAACATTTTGACCCGGCATAAACCAACTCTCTAGAGATTTAAACTAATTTTCTAATCATTTACTAAGATACTAAATAAATTATTAGGCTTATTTAGTATGTACTCATAGGGCCTTAATAGCATATCTAGCCTCCCGCGTATGCTTAGAAAACAAGTCCAAAATCTACTAATATTACCACTTCATTTAATATTTTGATTGGCTAATGCCTATATGTAGTATAGCATAAAATAAAACGATTTCCAATATTTTTTATTTATTTTGCTAAGAAGACTAAGAATTTAATTTAATTTTTATCAATATTTAAGACATATATATTTATAAATTATTTATGTATTAAAAAAAGCTTGAAACTTATTATGGTCTCAAGCTCTAAATTTTATTTATATTTTTATATTTAGTGTAAGCATTTGCCGCCATTAGGATTGATACTATTAGTATCAACCACCAAAATGGACGATTTTTTTGATATTGTAAGATAGTTAAAATCACTAAAAGTCCTGCGGTGACAGCGCTGGTTAAAAACTCCAATTGTTCTAAGTTATTTTTATTCATTTTAAATAACTTGATCTAGGGTTTTCCAAGAAAGTAGAGCGCATTTTACTCTTTGTGGCATGTTTTGGATATTGATAAAGGCTACTGCATCGCCAAGCTTATCCAGCTCTTCATCTGATACATCTTCACGTTTTATCATCCTAATGTAGATATCAGCTAGTTCTTTAGCTTCTTCTTTACTTTTGCCAATAATGCTATCACACATTACACTTGTAGCTGCTTGGCTAATAGCACATCCATCTCCTGTAAATGCTGCATCCACGATTTTGTCTCCATCTGTTTTTAATTCTAGGACAATTTCGTCTCCACAAGATGGGTTGTGGCCCGGTTCTTTTATATCAGCATCTGCTAGCTCGTGTTTATTGGCTTGGTTTCTAGAATGATCTAGGATTATTTGGCTATAAATTTCTTCCATATTCATCTTATAGACCCATTACCTTTCTAACATTTAATAGTTCTTTTGCAAATATTTCTGCTTCTTCTTTGGTATTATAAAAAGCAAAGCTTGCTCTGGTTGTTGCACTTACTCCCAAATATTTGTGAAGGGGCATAGCGCAGTGGTGACCGCTTCTTACTGCAACTCCCTTACTATCAAGGATGGATGCAATATCGTGTGGGTGGATATCTTCAAAAGTAAATGATAAAACCGCTCCAGTTTTTGCATTTTCTGGGTAGAATATTTTAATATTTGGAATATCTTTTATCAAGTCATAGGCGTAGCGAGCAAGGCCTGATTCGTATTCATAAATCTCATCTACACCAATATTTTCCATATATTTTATTGCTTCAGCAAGTCCTACTACTCCACCAACATCTTGAGTTCCTGCTTCAAACTTATAAGGAAGCTCTGCAAAGGTTGCTTCTTGTTCGTAAACATATTCTATCATGTCCCCACCAGTATTAAATGGAACCATATCTTCTAGTATTTCTTTTTTACCATATAAAACTCCAGTACCCATTGGTGCAAGAAGTTTATGGCCAGAAAATACTAAAAAATCACAATCAAGGTCAGCTACATCTGTTTTTAGATGAGGGATTAATTGGGCACCATCAACAATGGCAATCGCTCCTACTTCATGAGCCCATCCTGTAATTTTTTTGACATCTATGATCTCACTATTTACATTTGAAGCTCCAGTAAAGGAAACTATCTTTGTATTTTCATTTATTTTTGATTTTAAATCATCATAGTCTAAGGAGTAGTCATCATTTAGGTAGGCATAAACTAGTTTAGCCCCAGTTTTTTTTGCTACCATTTGCCAAGGAACTATGTTTGCATGGTGTTCTAGGATTGTAATTAAAATCTCATCACCAGCTTTTAAGTTATCCAAAGCATAGGAGTAAGCAATTAGGTTAAGTGCTTCTGTAGCATTTCTTGTAAAGATTACTTCTTCACGATGAGCTGCTCCTATGTATTCTTTAATATAATCACGAGAATTTTCGTAAGCCTCGGTTGCCACATAACTTAAATAGTGGGCTCCCCTGTGAGGATTAGCATTTTGGTATTTATAGTATTTATCAACAGCTTCAAGAACCTGTATTGGTTTTTGACTTGTTGCTGCTGTGTCTAAATAAATGATCTCCTTACCTAGACTTTTACTATCTAGGTAAGGAAAATCAGCTCTGATTTTTTGTATATCCATTTTAATTCCTTGTATTCATTTGACGAACTCTTTGTTTTAGTTCATCTCTTAAAGACTCATCTTCAATCTTATCAAGGGCTTTTGAAAATGTTGCTTCTAGCATCATTGATTCGGCTTGTTTTTTATCAAACCCACGGCTCATGATGTAAAATAACATTTCTTTATTTAATCTACCAACACTTGCTGCGTGGTTTCCTGCTACTTCTTTTTCTGCACAAAGAAGGATTGGAGCAGTTTTATTTTTTACATTGTCAGAAAACATCATTGAGTAATCCCCAATTTTACCGTCTGCTTCAAAGCAACCGTGTTTTAAATCAACAACACCCTTCCAGTTTTTATGAGCATTATCTTTTAGTGCACCATTAAACATGGCATCTGAATCAGTGTTATTTCCGTAGTGGTCGTTGTTAGCAAGGATATCTAGGAACTGGTCTTTTTCTTTAAAGTAAATTCCATCTTCGATAACCTGAGCCCTATCTCCTTTTAAGATATTTTTTACATTTACTATTGAATAATCAGCTCCAATTTCAATGTATGAAATATCTAAAAGGGCATCTTCGCCTAAAATTGTTGTTATAGCTTGTAAGTTAGTTGAGTTTTCACCAAAGTTTGTAACTACAACTAATTTTACCTTAGCATTCTTTTCTACATTTACCCTAATTTGTGAGTTTAAATATAAATTTTCACCCTCACCTAGGGCTGATACTAGGAATGAAGATTCAGAATTTTCGCGGGCATTGATATCTATTCCTGCTACTAGGATATTATTTTCATCGTCAAGTTTTAGCTCAATGGATTCAAAATCTTTTTTGCCGTCTACATCGCGGTAGATACTAAAGTTTCTAAATTCTTGGTTTTCATTTTTAGCTTCATCTGAAAGACCGTATTCGTAAGCCTTAAAAGCATCATCTAATTCTTTTATAGCTTGGCCTTCACTATCTTTAAAGTATGCTTGTTTTTCACTTAGGCTAACATTTGAGTCAACATAGTTTAGCCCTTGGGAATTCCAAGTATACATTCTCATTTCATTTAGTCTACTCATTAACCGTTTGCTCCTTCTAGTTCCATATCTATTAGGTGGTTCATTTCAACTGCATATTCTAGTGGTAGCTCGCGGCTAACTGGTTCTGCAAATCCACGAACAATCATTGATTTTGCTTCATCTTCTGGGATACCACGGCTCATTAGATAAAATATTTGTGATTGATCTAAAGATCCAATTTTTGCCTCATGACCACAGTCAACATCATCATTTCTAATATCTAATACTGGAATTGTATCTGACTGAGCATTGTCACCTAACATCAGGTTTTCACAGTCTACTGTTGAACGGCTGCCTTTGGCATTTTTCTTCATTTGAACTAGAGATCTAGTCATTGATTTACCAGTACCAGCTGTGATTGATTTTGTAAGGGCTGTTGAGTATGTGTTTGGAGCAAGGTGAATCATTGAGCAACCATTGTCAATATATTGACCATCAGCTGCAAAGGTAATTCCTGTGTATTCTGCGCTTGCACCTTCCCCAGCTAAAACTGATGTTGGATAAAGCATGGAAACTTTTGATCCAAAGGAACCTGACACCCAAATTACTTTTCCACCTTCATCTACAATGGCACGTTTAGTATTTAGGTTATACATATTTCTTGACCAGTTTTCAATTGTTGAAAATCTTACTTCTGCATTTTTTCCAACAAAGATTTCTACAGAACCTGCGTGTAGGTTAACTACGTTATATTTAGGTGCTGAACATCCTTCTATAAAGTGAACTTTTGCATTATCTTCTGCAATAATCATAGTGTGTTCAAATTGACCAGCTCCTGGAGCATTTAATCTATAGTATGATTGGAGCGGAATATCTACCTTTACCCCTTCTGGTACATAGATTAAAGATCCACCTGACCAAACTGCACCGTGTAGGGCTGCATATTTGTGAAGGGTTGGTGGGATGGCTCTTTGGAAGTATTCTTTAACAAGGTCTTCGTGTTCTTTTAGGGCTGTTGCAAAGTCCATAAAAATTACACCTTGATCTTCCAAGTGTTTTTGGATTGAGAAATATACTTCCTCACTATCGTATTGGGCACCAACACCTGCTAGAGATTCTTGCTCAGCTTGTGGGATACCTAGTCTATCAAAGGTTGCTTTGATTTCTTCAGGAAGGGCTTCCCAGTTTGATTTTTTATCTGTTTTTGGTTTTACATAAGCTGTTATATCATTTACATCTAACTCTGATAAGTCTGGTCCCCAGTTAGGATTTTCCATTTGGTTAAATAGCTCTAGAGATTTTAATCTTCTAATTCTCATCCAATCTGGTTCGCCTTTTTCACGAGAAATTTCATTTACAATATCAGCATTGATACCTTTTTCTGTGATCTTATCGTAGGTAAACTCATCTATAAAATCGTAAAACCCACGATCAAGTTCTTTTAATTTTTCTTCTATATTGTTACTTGGCATAGTCTACACCCATTCGTATCCGCGTTCTACGATTTCATCCATTAGGCTTGCATCACCTTCATGAGCGATTTTACCATCTTTTATGACATGAACGTAGTCAGCTTTTATATTTGCTAAAAGTTCTCTGTGGTGAGTGATAATAATTACTGCATTATCTTCTGATAAATAATCTTCAATTCCCTTACTTACTATTCTTACAGCATCAACGTCAAGACCTGAGTCTGTTTCATCTAGCATAGCAAGTTTTGGCTTAAGCATTTTCATTTGTAAAATTTCAGATTTTTTACGTTCACCACCTGAAAAACCAACATTTACATATCTACCAGCATATTCATCAGCTAAGTTTAGGCTATCCATTTCTTTGGATAATTTTTTAGAAAATGCTAGCATTTGTGGTTTTTCACCTGTAATTTGTTCTTCAGATATTCTTAGGAAATCATTTAGTTTTACTCCTGGAATTTCATCAGGATGTTGGAAGCTCATAAAGATTCCACGGCGAGCTCTTTTATCTACAGATTCTTCTGTTATATCATCGCCTTCAAAATAAATTTTTCCTTCTGTTACTTCATAAACAGGATTTGCCATGATTGTATTCATAAGTGTTGATTTACCGGAACCATTTGATCCCATTACAACATGGACCTCACCCTTGTTTACTGTTAGATCTATACCTTTTAAAATCTCTGTATCTTCAACTGATACATGGAGATTTTCAATTTTTAATAACTCAGACATTTTTACCTCTTCTTTATAAATTTAGTAGTAAATTTCATTTAAAATATACTACTTTACTAGGAATTATCAATTATAATCCTTTACACATTGTACCTTTATTTAGACAATAAAAAAACGAGCCTAGGCTCGTGAATATTTTTATTAGTTATTTATTTGATTTTCTATAACATCAACTAGAGTTTTTACTGCTTCTTCCTCGTTATCTCCGCTAGCTTTTAAAGTTAACTCATCACCATTAGAAGCACTCATGCTAAGAACTGACATAATTGACTTGGCATTATAACTTCTTCCGTTTCTTTCAACTGTGATATCACAAGGAAATTTCACCGCTGCTCTTATAAAAATTGATGCAGGTCTAGCATGCAAGCCAATTTCATTAGTTAGTATAACTTTTTGCTCGTACATAGTACCTCCTTTTTTAGGTTTTTTCTATTGTAATTATATTACAATATAATTAATGAAAATGCAAACATTTTCCGTTAATTTTTTGTCAGTTCTAAATGATTATGAGCATAAAAAAACCACCCTAGCACGGGTGGAGTTTTAATTAGGCTCTTTTTAATAGTTCAACTAAGAATTTGTAATTTCTTTCTGTTGATTCTATATTTACTCGTTCAGATGGTGAGTGAGCGCCTTCTATAGTTGGACCAAATGAAATCATTTCTACTTCTGGTAAAACACCTTTAAATAGACCACATTCTAGACCACCGTGAGTTGTTTCTACTGTCATTTCTGATCCAGTTTGCTCTTTCCAAATGTCATTGGCAATGTCTATTAATTTTGTTTCTTCTCTTTGCCATCCTGTATAAGGATTGTTTACTTCGCAGTGAGCACCAAATTGTTCCGCAATTTTTTTAGAAATTGCTGCTCTATTAAATTTAGCAGAGTCAATTTGTGATCTAATCATAGATACTATTCTCACTTCATTTTCGTCTTCTTCTAGGATACCTAGGTTTGAAGAAGAAATAATTTCGCCCTCATGTTTTTTAATTAATCCATCAGGTAGGGTATAAAGGGTATTTATAATATTTTCTGAAAGTTCTTTTGTTAATACTTCTCCATCAAAACTTGCATCTTCAAGGGTAATTTTTCCATTTGGATCTGTATCTTTTGATTCGTTTAAGATATCAGCTATTCTTTGGTCTAATTCTTCTTTTGCTGCTTTTTTATCAGCTACTGCAAAAGTAACTTGGGCTGTTGATGCGATAGCATTTCTTTTTACACCACCATTAATTGAGGCAATTTGTACTCCATCAATACCAGCTAAAAGTCTACCAACAGTTTTTATTGTGTTTAAACGTCCTCTATCGATTTCCATACCAGAATGGCCACCTTCAAAACCTCTAAGATCAAGTTTTAAAAATTCACCATTAGCAGTTTCTTTTTTCTTTTTAAAGCTGATTTCTAAATCACAACCACCAGCACAACCGATTGTAAGTATACCATCATCTTCTGTATCAATATTGATTAAATAATCAGCTTTGATGTCTGAAGTATCAAGTTCATTTGCACCAATCATTGAAACTTCTTCTCCAGTTGTAATGATTGCTTCAAGTGGGCCGTGAACTACATCTTCATCATCAAAGATTGCTAAAATGTAAGCAACTCCCATACCATCATCAGCACCTAAAGTTGTTCCATCAGCTGTTACCCAGCCGTCTTTAATTAATAATTTTATAGGGTCTTTGCTAAAGTCATGGTCAGAGTCATCTTCTTTTACACAAACCATATCCATGTGGCCTTGGAGAGCGATAGTTGGTTTATCTTCATAACCATCTGTCGCATCTTTTTTAAAGACTACGTTTAAAGCTTCATCTTGGCGTACTTCTAGGTTTCTTTCTTTGGCAAAATTTACCAAATAATCAGAAACGGCTTGCTCATCCCCAGAACCCCTTGGAATTTCACTTAGTTCGCTAAAGAACTTCCAAACTAGTTCAGGTTTTAAATCTTTAATTTCCATAATAAAAGCCTCCTTTTTTATTTATTATACTCATTAATCAGCTTATTTTTAGCTTCTATACTTTCATTTATATGCTCATAATAGTCACGTAAATTACGATCATTCCTATACTTTTTGCCATTCATAAGCTTGCTATTAGCATTCATACCCAAGCCTATAACATTTTCAATCTCTTCATTGATAATAATATTATATCTTTGAGCAGTATTTCCTTTTTGATAGCCAATATTTTCTAGATTACTGATAATATTTTTTTGGCGGTAGAGGTAATAGGGCTTATAAGAATTTCCTTTTGTAAATGTTTTTATAGCTTCACTTATGGCAAGGGCATCTTCTATGGATCCCTTTTTATTTTTTTCCTTATACTTGCTACCAGCTTTTGTTGCTAGAGCATGAAAGGTTATATTAGCCGGAGATAATTTTTCTAGAGTATCAAAGTTTTTTATAAAGTCTTTGCTAGTTTCTCCTACCAACCCTACTATGAAATCCATATTGATTATAAAACCTAAATCATAAGCTAGGTCATACATTTTTAGAAAATGGTCCATATCTTGTAGCCTGCCCACAGATTTTATTATTTTTTCATTAAAGGTTTGGGGGTTTAGTGATATCCTATCCACTCCATTTACCTTTAGGATTTCTAATTTTTCTTTATCGAGTGTGTCTTCACGACCTGCCTCAAAGGTAAATTCTTTATAGGTAAACTTACTATTTATGGCCATTAAAAGTTTTTTTAAGTCCTCATGGCTAATATAAGAAGGAGTCCCACCGCCTATATAAATAGTATCTAAATTTTGAGGTAGATTTATCTCCTTAATTTCTTTTATTAAACACGAAATATACTCGCTCTTATGGTGGTTGGGGCCTATTATAGTAGGATAGGAACAATATTCGCATCTAGTTGGGCAAAATGGGATATTTATATATAAATTAAAATTATTTTCATCAAAGGTCAACTTATCCTGCTCGCCTTGCACATCCAAAAGCAACTTTATCTTCTCATCAGAAACAAAATATTTTTCTTTTATATGATCAGGGCTTTGTTTTTGCAAAAGTTTGGATGGTTTTGACCCAGTGAGCATACCCCAGGGAGATTTATAACCAGTTTCACTTACTAATATGTTATACAAAGTAGCTTTAAGCTGATAATTATCCTCATAAAAATAAGTATGCCCACAAAATTTGATCTCATCATCTAAAATAATAAGATCACCATCATCGGCAAAATTTATTTCCTTATCATCATAAAATATATTTAAAATATCATATACAATTTTTCTTTTATTTTGGTCTTTTAAGTAAATTTTCATGGGATGATTATACCATTCATCCCCTATATTGAACCACTTATCGCAAAACTATGGAAGCTTTCCAAACTTATATTTATAATATAAGCATAAGGAGGGCCAGAATATGGATGTAGAGATAAAAGTGGACAAAAACCTTAAAGAAAAAAAAGTCTTAATCTTAGTCCCTGAAGTAGATAAAGAGGCGTTGAAATTAAAAGAAAAGATACAAAATTCTTCATTAAATGTCCTAACAGGTTTTTATAATGGCAAGTTAGAATTTATAGACCCGGATGACATAATTAGGGTTTATGCAAGTGATAAGAAAGTATTTGCAGTAACTATGGATAAGAAATACTTATTAAGACTAGCCCTCTACCAAGTAGAAGATAGGCTTTCTTCCCAAAAGTTTATTCGTATATCAAATAGTGAAATAATCAATCTAGAAAAAACTAAAAGCTTTGATTTGGATTATATCAACACCATATCTTGTGAAATGGTGAATGGGGATGTCTGTTACGTATCTAGAAGAACACTTAAAAAAGTAAAGGAAATATTAGGCATATAAGGAGGAAATTATGAGGGAAAGAAAAAACAATTTATTTCAAGCAATAAAAATAAGTTTGACATCTATCGGATTCGTATTTTTGCTAAATCTTATCCCATCTTATTTAAGTGGATATGAGGGCTTGCCAATGATAGCAGATGAGTTTCTAGCTGGCAAAACTATCTCAGAAGCCTACTTGAAAGCGTGTCTAGCAATGGGATTGACTTCTACAGTTATCTACTATGTAAGCTTTATTTATAGAAAATACGAATGGTCCCTAGCAAGAAGAACCATACTAGCATTTGGCATTAGTATAATTGCCTTTATCATAATGCTTAGTTATCTTAAAATACTGTCTAGTCCGTATCTAGCAAACATAATTATAAGCTTACTGATTTTTCTAGGCATTTACTTTATTTCCTGGTTAAAGTCTTATAAGTCTTATAAAGAAGATATAAAAGAAATCAATAAAAGGCTTAAAAAAACTGGCAATTAAGCCAGTTTTTTATTATACATATAAGCCAGCTCCAGGACCTAATGGTAGGCCTAGCAATATCCAAACTGTTAATAACAGTGTCCAGAATATTAAAAATGCAATTGAATATGGAAGCATGGTGGAAATAAGGGTTCCAAGTCCGCTATCCTTATCATATTTTTGCATAAATACTACAACCATTGCAAAATAACTCATAAGTGGACTGATAATATTTGTAGATGAATCTGCAATCCTATATGCCATTTGAGTTAACTCAGGTGATAGTCCTAGTTCAAAAAACATTGGTACAAAGATTGGTGCCATAATCGCCCATTTTGCTGAAGCAGATCCTATAAATAGGTTTAAAAACCCTGTTAATATTATAAATAAAATTATTAAAGGAATTCCTTTTAAGCCTATAGAGTTTAGGAAATTTGCTCCATTCACAGATAATATAGTCCCTAGATTTGTATAGGAGAAAAGTGCTATAAATTGAGAAGCAAAAAATGCTAGTACTATATACCCACCCATGGCCTGCATAGAATCTGTCATAGCCCCTACAAGTTCTGTGGTATCTTTTATAGTTCCTACAGTTTTACCATAAATGTAGCCTGGGATTAGAAAAAGTAAAAATAAGGCTGGGATAAGTCCGTGAAATAAGAAGTTTGTTAGGTTAACTTCTCCTGCGCTATCTGCTTCTTTAAAGATAGCATTTTCTGGAAACATTAAAAATCCTAAAATTACTGCATAAATTAATAAACCAATTACTGCCCTATTAAGACCTTTTTTCTCAAGTTCTGTAATTTGAGATCCTGTATTATCTATTTCTGTATTTTTATATGTACCTAAGTTTGGTACAACTACAAGCTCTGTTACAAGAGTACCTACTATAGTTAGGAAAAATGTAGATACTATTATGAAATACCAGTTACCAGCTATATCGACAACTGCATCTATGTTTGCAGCGCTTAATGATTCATTAGTAAGACCTGATAAAATTGCATCTGTTGGTCCAAAAAGTAAATTTGCAGAAAATCCTCCTGATACTCCTGCAAAGGCTGCAGCTAAACCTGCAAGAGGGTGTTTGCCCGCACTTAAAAATATCATTGCTCCAAGTGGCACTACTACTACATAACCAGCATCAGTTGCAATACTTGAAAGAACCCCTACAAAAACTACTGTTGCGGTAAGAACTACTGATGGGACATTTGATAAAAGTTTTTTAAGACCTGCATCAAAAAATCCAGAGTACTCAGCTACCCCTACCCCAAGCATGGTAACTAAAACTGTTCCAAGGGGTGCAAAGCCTGTAAAATTTGTAACAGCTGTTTGGAAAATATGTCTAATACCCTCAGCATTTAAAAGTGGGATTGCTTCTATAGTTACATCTTTACCTTCCCTAGCATCAAAAAACTCAACTGATACCCCATTTAAATAACAAATTTGTGCTACAACTGCAAGAATTGCAATAAGTATTACAAATATCATAGTTGGGTGCGGTAATGAGTTACCAACTTTTTCTACCCAAGCTAGAAAACCTGAGGATTTTTTAGCCTGAGTTTGCTTGCGTTTGTCAGTCATAAGACCTCCTTATTCTTTATTGAATTAATATAAAAATATTTTTATATTAATTCATACTTTATCACAAAAAAGTAAATAGTCAAGTATTAATTTTAAAATTTTTCTCTCAGTAATTTTTGGCACAAAAAAAACAGGCTTCCAATAATGAAAACCTGCCTATCTTTTAGTCTATATTTAGACGAATAAACTTGCTCCTGGACCTAAAGGTGCTTTAAGTGCCATCCATCCTATTAATAAAGCTGTCCATAGGAGTAAAAACGCAATAGAATAAGGAAGCATGGTTGAAACAAGGGTTCCTAAACCGCTTTTTTTGTCATATTTTTGCATAAATACTACAATCATTGCGAAATAGCTCATCAATGGACTGATAATATTTGTAGATGAGTCTGCTACCCTATAGGCCATTTGTGTTAGTTCTGGTGATAGGCCTAGTTCAAAGAACATTGGTACAAAAATTGGCGCCATAATTGCCCATTTTGCTGAAGCTGATCCCATAAATAAGTTTAAAAAGCTTGTTAAAAATACAAATATAACTATAAGTGGGATACCTTTTAGTCCTATACTATTTAAAAAGTTTGCTCCGTTTACTGATAAAATTGTACCTAAATTTGAATAGGCAAATAGTGCCACAAATTGAGAAGCAAAAAATGCTAGTACTAGGTATCCGCCCATTGACTCCATAGATTCAGTCATAGCCTTTACTAAATCAGTGGAATCTTTAATGGTGCCTACAGTCTTACCATAAACTAAACCTGGAATTAGGAAAAGTAAAAATAAGGCTGGAATAAGACCATGGGCTAGGAAGTTATTTAGATTTAAATCCCCATAACTATCTGGCTCTTTTAAAATGGCGTTTTCAGGAAACATCATTAAGCCTAAAATTAGCAAATAAATAATTAATGCAATTAGAGCCCTTCTAAGTCCTTTTTTCTCTAGATCTGTAACTGCTGATCCTGTATCGTGGCCATTGATATTTTTGTACTCACCTAGGTTTGGAATTACAACTATTTCTGTTACAAGGGTACCTATAAGAGTTAGAAAAAAGGTAGAAACGATTAGAAAATACCAGTTACCTGTAACATCAATAGTTGCATCAATGTTTGCAGCCCTAAGCGCTTCATTGGTTAACCCTGATAAAAGTGCATCAGTTGGACCAAAAATTAAGTTTGCTGAAAATCCTCCAGAAACTCCTGCAAAAGCTGCTGCAAGACCTGCTATTGGGTGTTTACCAGCTGTTAGGAAAATCATAGCCCCAAGTGGGATTACAACTACATAACCTGCATCAGATGCAATATTTGAAATAATTCCTACAAAAACAACGGTAGCTGTAAGTACTACTGATGGGACATTTGATAAGAGTTTTTTAAGACCTGCATCGAAAAATCCTGCATATTCAGCAACTCCAACCCCAAGCATAGCAACTAAAACTGTTCCTAAAGGAGCAAAACCTGTAAAATTTGTAACTGTAGTTTGGAAAATATGCCTAATTCCTTCAGCATTTAATAAAGGAATAGCTGCTATTTCTACAACCTTGCCCTCTCTTGCATCAAAAAAGTCTACAGATACATTGTTCATGTAACAAATTTGTGCGATTACAGCTAGTATTGCAAGCATAATTACAAAAATCATAGCTGGATGCGGCAGGGCATTGCCCACCCTTTCAACCCACGCTAGAAAGCCTTTGGCTTCATTAGCTTGGGCATTTGTTTTTTTATTATTCATAATACCTCCAAATAAATGTATTTATGTAAAATATATCTATATTTTATAAAAAAAATTTGTAATAGTCAATTAATAGTCATTATTATTGATATATTAAAACTAAACATAAAAAAACTAGCCTAAGGCTAGTTTGTATTTTTCTGCTATTTTAAAAATTGGTAGGCCCAATTTTTATCGATTTTCTCAGCCATATCACTTGAAAAAAGTCCTTCATATTGGCCAATTATCTTATCGTAAACTTCTCTTACAAAAGCTAGGGTATATTCCCTACCATCTGTGGTTTTGATTAAGAATGTATTACCATCTACTAGTCTAAATGAAAGTACATCATCGTGGTTAAAGGCTAGTTCTTCACTTTCTAGTAGGATATATTTCATAATTTCAATAGCCTTATCAGACAAATAATTTTCAAAAATCACGATTTTTTCACGTAATTCCTCGATATCACTAGTCATCCTTGTAAGATATTTTTCTTGCTCTTCTTTGTGGTAGTTATCAAGTAAAGATAAACTTGATACAAAGGCAAGTCTAGCTTTTTTATCTACAAATTGTGGGTCATTCACTAGCATGAATTTGATTTCATCATCAGTATAGGCAAATCTATAATTTAATATAAATTCATGGCCACAATTTGGGCAATGTTGGATACCAAATTGCTTAGTAAGTATTAATTCTCTATCAGTTGTAGCAGCAAATACTGCAGTGTTTAGTTCGTTTTCAAAAGACTGGCCACAAGCTGGGCAAGTTATTCCAAATATTTTTTCTCTAGTTTGCATATTCCACCTAAAATTCTATAATTTGTATTCCAAGTTCAGGATCTGTCTCTTTTTCTAATTTAGTATCTATAATATCTATAAATATTTCAACTGTAAATGAACAAATAGCTTCTCCTAGGTGACCACCTATGACCCTTGAATTTTCATTTGCACAAGTAATGTGAGTGTGAATCACTGGCTTATCTTCAAAGATAGTGATATTTCCTAGTAATGAAGTTATTTCTAAATCTTCTTTATAAATATCCCAAGTATAGTCATCATCACCGGGCTTCATTAAACCAATTTTTAATTCATTTACAGCTCCTATTCCTTGAAAGTGAGCTGCTGTGATATTTGCTTCATTGGCAAGTTTTTCTAGCGATTCTATGATTTTTTCACCTTTTTTAAGTCTAAGTACAATTTTATTATCAAATCTCTTATAGTCCATAAAGCCACCTCTTAGAAAAATAGATACCCAATAATGAGATAACTATTCAAATTTGACTGCTTTTAATAGTGGAATGGCAATTATTGATGTAAAAATTACAGATATTATTCCATTTGTAAAAGAAACGCCTGCTTTTTGAACCAGCTCTACCATGCTAGCCTCATAAGTTAGGTGAAGTATGTAATAATTTTTGATAAATGTTTTTGCTAGATAAAGCACAATATAGGTTAATTGGCCCAAAATTGATGCTAGAACGATATTTGCTTTACTTTCTCTATTAGCTCTTTTATTAAAAACAAGCCCAGCAATAGCTGCCATAGCAAACTTATTTATAAAAGTAGTTGGAGCGGATGTAAAATAAACGGGATCAAATAAATCAAATAAAGTTGGTCCAATCCCTGCGGCAAGTCCACCATAAAGCGGTCCTAAAATAATACCAGATAAAAGACAAAATACATTCCCTAGGTGAAAGCGAGTATTTCCAAAAGGAGTCACCAAGGGAATTTGTAGGTAATTAGAAACAAAGGTTAGGGCAGCAAAAAGCCCTACATAGGTAAGTTTTTTTGTTGTTAATTTTTTCATAAATCCTCCTAAGCTAATAGTATAACACATAAAATTCCGGTAAAATTAAAATGAGGTGATACAATGAGTGAAAATTTAGGACCAATACATTATATGATGTATGAAAAAATAAAATTCCAAGATGATATTACAAATTACTTGCTAGAAAATGATACTAGTAAAGTAGATAAGCTAAATGAGCCGGTTTCAAGAGAACCCTTAGAAAGTCTAATCGACCAGGACAATATCCATGGTTGGCTTGATTCAAAAATAGATGTGGTAGAAAATAGATTAAACTACGCCTTAAACAATAGTAAAAATACCAAAGAAAAAATGTATGAATTTGGTAAAGAAAATGCTAAGGGCAAAAATTTTGATGATTTTAATAGTGTGTTTAGTGATTTAAATATGCTTTTATTAGATGGCATGCCTTGTGATAGGGGCTTATCTGCTCAAATAGATGATAAGGGAGATTTATATTTAATAACTAATACCAATCTTCATAGCAAATATGAAAATCAAAATATAAATCCAGAAGATGCAAGAGACAATACTTGTGCGGGTGGCCACGATCACGACCACCACGAAAGTTTTGAAGTAGCTAGCAATGATAATATTGATTTAAAAAGTGAAAAATCTAGCTACCATGACTATAGATATGAGTTTTTAAAAGGTTATTTTGCAGACAGTCCTTATAATGTAGAAATGATAAATGGTATAAATTATCGTATTTATCCAAAAAAATAGAAAAGCGGGAAATAACTCCCACTTTTTTAATAAGATTATCTACCATTTGCCCTTAAAATAGCCTCTGCCTTGCTAATAACCACTCTTTGATTTTCCATTAAATTATTAAGAGCATTACTATTTTTCTCAGCAAAGTTTGGCATAGACTTAATTAAAACTTCTGCACCAGCTATAGTTTGTTTTGCTTTTTTAACAGATGCTTCTAGTCTATCTAGACTTTCTTTTGATGATTTTTTATAATTTTTATTACCAATATGCATTTTATATTGTCCAACATATTCGGTATCTTTATCAACTTCATATTGTTGTATATCTACTGGTTGCATTAATAAAACTGCATAAGATTTTCCTGTATTAGGATTATAAACTTCTCCATATCCAATTTCTTGTGGATAATCTTGAATTAAATTATAAGCGGCATAGTTATGGTTATTAACAAAGCCATCCGATTCAACAAGATTCTCGTAAGATGTTCTTCCAAATTCATCTTTACTGTTTAACCAAATATCAAATGATTTCTTAGGAGTTAATTCAATTTCGTCATAAGCCCACATTTCATATACACCATCATAACCTATATTTTCTGATTTTAATGTACTTATAGAGGAACCATCAGGTCTTTCAGAATCACCATTAGTTAAAGTGTACTCATAGGCTCTTTGGATAGCTAATTTTTCTAGCTCCTCATTATATATTAATCTATATTCATAACCTTTGTTAGAAGTTTGCCATCCTTCATCACTATTAGGGTCATATAAATCTTGCACATTCATAATTGTGTATCCATCAGCAGAATATGGTGCATTTTCATCCCAAGCTCTTTTTCTTATAGCTCTGATATAGCTCATAACTTCTTCTCTTGTGGCTTTACTTTGGTTTAAAGTTACTATATCCTCTCTGTATGGACCACCTGGTAAAGTAACTCCTAAGTCTAATTCCTTTACTTCGCTTGACGCAAAACTTACATTACTTTCACCAACTACACTAGTCCCTAAAAAGGAAAACGAAATAGCTAGGGCTGCAGCTGTTATCTTCTTAAAATTGTTCATATATACTCCTTAATTTTTATTATATTAATATATTAACCAATTAATCTATAAAATAACATAATTATTATCTATAATTTTATGTTTATTTACTTTTTTAAAAATAAAGTGATAATTTCTTAACACTTACCTACCATTTGCTTGTAAGATGCTTTCTGCTCTAGCTATTATCTTATATTGGTCTTCTATTAATTTATTTAGTACTTCACCATATTCTGTGGCAAATCTTGGCATGGTTTTTGTTAAAACTTCTGCAGCTGCTATGGTTTGTTTAGCCTTTTTTAAGGATTCTTCTAGCCTATCTAGATACTCCGCTGGAATTATATTTGCTTCTTTTTCTTCATCTACTCCTTCTATGCTAGTAGTTGTTTCGGTTTCTGGAAGTTCTGTAATAATTTCTTTTTCAGAAACTTCTTCTATAACTTCTTTTCTTACCACTTCTTTTTCTGCTGGGCTTGGATTATTTACAGCATCCTTATCATTTTCTCCTACCATGCCATTATTATTTCTATCATCCATGAATGCATATAAATAATTTTGACCCTTTACTATTGGCAGTTTATATTTACCGTGAGCTTTAACTTCTTTTATGGTTATTTGAGTGTTGTTGTTAGTGTTGATGGCATCTATCTCGCGTCTTTGATCTGCTGTTAGATTCATATAAGCTTGTCTTGTTCTTCTTGACCTATAAAGACCTGAATTTGTATTTACACTACCACTAGCAAAACTTGGGCTTGTAAGGGTTGATGTTAAAATAGCTACTGCTAAGGCTTTTGGCAATATCTTTTTTATTTTCATATCTTCTCCTTTAATATGTATTATTAATAATATTTTAACATATTAATTAGTAAATCCATACTTACATTAAAAAAAGACAGATGCAATCTGTCTTTTAAATTGGTCTTAATATTTTGCTAAGATTTTTTCTGCTTGGTCAATTATTTTTTGTGAATTTGCTATTAATTCATTGATTTTGGCCCCATTTTCTTTAGCAAATTTTGGCATTGTTTTCATTAATAACTCTGCACCTGCTATGGTTCTTTTAGCATTGTTTACTGAAGTTCTTAATTTTTCAACACTTGCGGCTGTCAATTCTGTTGTCTTTGCTGATGCTACTGTTTTATTTTCTATTTTTGGAGCGCTTTTAATATCTCCTGCATAGATATTAAAACTACCTACTAAGTTTGCTGAAGCTTGGTTATTACCAGAAATAGCAAAATCAAATATTCCAACTCCATAGTTCCACTTAGCATTTGTATTAAGGGCTGCAAAACCGATGTGTTTTAATTCCGGGTCAAGTATTATGTGTAAATGACCATTATCAGCATTAGATACTCCCTTAGCTTCTTTTAACAGTTGATATTCTGACTTATTATTTTTTCTCTTGGATGGTTCAAAAGACCATTGACCAAAAGATTTTTTTGGATTTTGGCTATCTGTGCTTGATGCCAGAATTTCTGCACCTGGGTGGATACCATTTACTGTGGCTGCTGTAGTTAAACTAGATCCATCTGGTCTTTGGTGGGATAGACCTGTTAGGGTTTGCTCGTAGGCTCTTTGGATGGCAATTTTTTCTAAGTCATTTGACCAAGTTAAGCCATTTACATAGGCTTCTTTACTTGCATAACCATTTGCTTTTACAACATCTTGTAGGCGCTCACCTTTTGGATTTGAATTTTCATCTAAAGTATATAAAATATTTTCATCCCATAGTCTGGATCTGATAGCACGCGCTTCTGCTAAAACTTGGTTTTTAAGATTTTCATCTTGGTTTAAGTTAAAGGTTCCTTCACTAAAACTAACATTTCCTGTATTTACACCCAAATCTAATCTAGTAGCTGCAAAAACTGGATTTGCTCCTAAAAGGGCAAAAGAGATAGCAAGGGATAGGGCTAATTTTTTATTATTTTTCATAAGATTCTCCTAAAATATTTATTTTATATATATTATTATATACCATATTTTTAGCAAAACTTATATAGATTTTCATTTTTTTATTTTTTATGCGATGAATTATATTTCTCTCTCATCTCAAAATCAGTCCAATTTACTACAATAGCTGATATAACACCTATCATGGTATCAAGAGTCCTATTAAAGGCAAATATAAAGGGTAAGCTATCTTCTTTGCCGTGGTTCATAGTAATTGATAAAAAAACTATGGCCATAATAGATATGGCCTTGGGTTTATCGGCCATAGCCATCACCCAAATTATAATAGAAGCTAGAAGGCTTATTAACACTAATTCCACAAACTTTGGCAAATAATCTGCTGGAAATATCAAAAGATAAATTAGCCCGCAAAAACCTCCTAATATTGTTCCAATTATCCTATTAATACCTATCTCGCGACTACCTTCAACATCAGACTTTAGGCAAATAATAGCAGCAATTGCACTATAAAATGGCAATCCATTGCCTGGTCGATAGTCAGATATAATCATAGCAATGGTAACTGCTATAAAAGTTTTTATTATTCTTAATCCTGGAGGTTTAATTTTCATAGGCTGCCTAGAAGAAAATCGTAAAAGACTTCTTCATTTACTCTAGTAACTCTATAATTTTTCTTTCTGCTATTGGTTCTATAAAGACTACCAACTTCCCCCTCAAGGTAGCTTGTAATAACACCAAAACCAGATTCTTCAAAGATAAAGGCTTCTGGAGCTTGGCTTAGATATAAGAGCAACGGAGCCCTTAGAAATCTTTTTTCCAAAGGTTGGTTTTTAAATTCATTTAAAATAGTATTTAGATTTTTATCTTTACCATAAAGTTTATCAATCATCTCATCTGAAAGAAGTGGCTCATTTGCTATTCCTAAAGGTAATAAAAATAAATCTATGCTGGTATTTAATATTTTATCGATAGCTTCAGGATCTTCAATAAAAGTTCCTGATACTTCTCCATCTGTCTCCCCACCTAGGATAAATATATGGGAAATATAATCCTCTATCTCTGGAGCCTCTTCTAGGGCTTTTGCAATATTTGTTAGTCCACTTGTAGCAATTATATCAAGCTTGCCGCAGTCTTCTGCCTTATCAATTATATTTTCATAGGCTGGCATGGTTTCTATATAGTCTTTGCTTGTAGAAAAAATTTCCTTATCCAAGTGGTGGTAATCACTAAAAGGCTTACCAGCAGCAACTGGTAAAAATAAATCCTCATGAGTTGAAAGTCCTACAATATTTTCTACCGCTAACACCGGATTCATCTCACCATCGGCTGTGGATAGACCAAGGATTTCAAAATCATAAGATTTAAAGGCCATATAGGTCATGAGAGCCTCATCTTTTGCAAAATTTGTATCTAGATATATAAAAGGTTTTTCGTATTCCATAATTCCTCACTTTTTTCTACTATACTAAAATACACAAATTTTACCATAAATGCCATATTTTAAAGTATAATATTTATAAATAATAATTAGGAGTTACAATGTTTAAAAATTTTATCAAAAAAAATCCCATGGCTATAGGTGGGCTCACTCTGGGTATAGTTTCCCTAGGTAATCTACTAGGTGGAGTAGCCGCGCCAATTTTTGCCCTCATCTCAGCTCTTATGGGATTTGTATTTATAATTAGGCTATTAGTCTACCCAGAACTTTTAAAAGAAGAATTACATGACCCAGTTGCCATTTCTGTGGCCCCTACCTTTGCTATGGCAATGGTTATGCTATCTAAATTTTACTCAGAATATATAAATTTTACCCTGGGTAAAATTATTTTTTATCTTGGAGTCTTGCTTCACTTTTTAATAATAATTTACTTTTTAATAAATTATAGGCACTTGCTGACTCGTGAAAAAGTGTATGGATCTTTTATGATAGTCTTTGGTAGCTTTGGAGCAGGAGCTGTAGTTGCTCCATATTATGGGGCCCACAATTTAGGAAAACTTGTTTGGATTTTTGGTATGGTAACATTTTTACCTATTTTATATATGGTTTTATATAAGGATAGGCACTTTCCAGAAGAAGACGAATCTAAAATGCCCCTTGTTTGTATAGCTGCAAGCAATGGTGGTTTACTTTTAACTGGATACTTTAATAGTTTTATAGATTATTCATTTGCTTTTATAATTTTTATGATAATTCTTGGTCAAACAGTATATTTTCTTGCAGTTAGTAAGTTGCCAAAATTATTAAAATTAAAATTTTATCCATCCTATTCAAGCTTTACCTTTCCCTTTGTAATAAATGCAACTGCCCTAAAACTTACCAGGCAGTACTTGTCTTTACAAGGTATTAGCATAGGGTTTATAAGCCTTATCTTATGGTTTGAAACAGCCCTTGCAATAATTTTGGTTTCCTATGTACTATTTTCTTATATTAAATATTTATTTAAATAAATATTTAATAAAATTCTTAATAATATTGCATATATCTAATCTGAAAAAATTTGAAAATAGGATTCTATTAAGATCCAATAGTCTTATAGGAAGAATAACTGCTCCGACATACTTCTACAAACACATTTCTAAAACTAAAAAGCACCACAGGATAAATTATTTTCTGTGGTGCTATTTATCTTCATTTTTACATCTTGTTATTATATCTATTAGATACATAAGAGCAAAATCTACCATAAAATATCTAAAGTCCTTATAAGAATCTTCTAATAATAATTCAAATGATACATATATAGCTAGATAAACTAAAGAAATATCAGTATTATTCGCGATTTTAATTCATTTCTATTCTTTCCTTATTAAAAAGATGCGACTCATCTCGCATCTTTTAACTTTCAGCATCTGAATATTCTTTTAATTTACCTAGGGCTTGGTTTTCTATTTGTCTTATCCTCTCTCTGGATAAGTCATAGATAGATCCTATTTCTTCTAGGGTTTTTGGTTTTTCGTTATCTAGGCCATAGCGGTAGATAATTATTTGGCGTTCGCGTTCTGTAAGCTGGTCTAGGGCTTGCATTAGGAAATTTTCCATATCACGTTCTAGAATTAGCATATCAACTGGGGTTGATTCATCGCCTACCATATCCATTAGCTCATCTCCTGTGGAGTCTTCGCTATCTAGGTTGATATTTAGAGATGTAGAATTTACTTGGTTACGGTTGATTAAAAACAAATCATCTGCTTGTTTTTTATCTATACCTTCTTTTTCAAGAATTTTATATATTTCTTCATCACTTGCTTCTGGGTTAGCCTTTAGAATTTGCTTTAATTTATTTAATTTTAAATATTTTCCTGCTGGTATTCTTATGGTGTGTCCTTCTTTGTTGATGGCCTTTCTTATCGCCTTATCAATCCATTTGTAGGCATAGGTTGTAAATTTGTAGCCTAGGGTTAGGTCAAATTTTTCTGCTGCACGGATCATACCAAGCATACCTGATTGTACTAAATCTTCTAAATCGAGATCATTACCATGGGACCTATAGAAATATGAAGCCCTAGATCTAACTAGCCCTTGGTTTTTTTCTACTAGAGCTGCTAGGGCATTTTGGTTACCTAATTGAAATTGCTCTACTATTTCTTCATTAGTTAGATCAGACATTTTCATCATATCGCTACGAGTTATTGGTGTGATGGCTGTAGATTCGCTTCTTTTAACCTTTGGTTCTTCATCCTCATCATCTTCATCAATATCATCTGCTTCTTCGATATCATCTTTTTCTTCATAGTCTTCATCTTCTTGGATTTCTTCTTCCTCGACGAAGTCTGTTAATTCTTCTTTTTCTTCTTCAGATAGTTCTTCTAGGACACTTGCAATTTCTTCTACACCCATATCTTCTGAGTTAAAGAAATCGCGAATCCTATCAACTACCCTTTCATCTTTTAAATTTATTTTATCCATATGTCACCCTTATTTTGAATTTATTTTACCTTTATATCTTAATCGTTATCCAAATCTATTTTGATCTGGTCAATTTTTTCCATCATTTCTTTGGATAAGGGAAATGAATTGAAATTTCTATTAAAATCTCGCTTTTTATTGCGGTTTATTTTTCTTCTGTTATTAAATATTTCTGCCTTTAGCTCAGTTGATGTCATTCTAGTAGCACCCTTATTTGATGCTAGTACTTGGATTTGCCCATCATCTGTTACTACTTTTAAATTATGTTTGCGGCCAATCTTTAATATTTGCTTTTCTATATAAGTATCTGCAGTCTGGTATCTTTTTGTATAGACAATCTTCATCCCATATTTTTCTGTAATAGTTTCTTTGGGCCTATCGAGGTTATAGGCGTCAAATACAATTACAATTTCTTCCCCAGACAAGGACTTATATTCTGCCAGCTCATCTATTAATTTTTCTCTGGCAGTTTCTAGGGATGTTTTTGAAATATCACTTAGCTTTGGCCAGGCATTTATAACATTGTAGCCATCTATTATTGTGATATTTCTTCTAATTAAAGCCATTTTGCCTTAAAACCTCATACATACTTAATGCTGATGCTACTGATGCATTTAGTGAATTTACTTTCCCAAGCATTGGGATTTTTACTAAAACATCACAATTTTCACGTACAAGCCTGCTAAGACCATCGCCTTCATTTCCTACAACTAAAGCAATTTTGCCTGATAAATTTGTATCTATAATTGTTTGACTTGCTTCACCTGCTAGGCCATAGATCCAAAAACCATTTTCTTTTAAAGTCTCTATGGTTTGATTTAAATTTGTTACCATAGCAACTTTTATATTGTTTATAGCTCCAGCACTTGTTTTATAAACTGTAGGATTTACTTTAGCTGAGCGGTGCTCTGGGATGATTACCCCATCAAAACCAAAACTTTCTGCAGAACGAATTATGGCTCCAAGATTGTGTGGGTCCTCGATTTTATCTAAAAGTATCAGTCTTTTAGAATCATCTAAATCATCAAGACTTGCGTATTTGTAGCTATCTACTTCAATCATTACACCTTGGTGGTTCATATCTACATTTTCAAAAAAAGTTTTGTCAACGTATTTGATTGGCACGTTGTTTTTAGTAAGCTTACCAACAATTTTTGCTACAATAGGAGTTTTTTGATCCATAATGTAGGCCTTGTGAATGTTAAGGCCTGCATCAATGGTTTCTAAAACTGGTTTTCTACCATAAATTTTATCCATTAGATAAGCTCCCATTTTACACCCTCGCGGGTATCTTTGATAGCTACTCCCATAGCTGTTAGCTCATCACGAATGGCATCTGCTTTTTCAAAATCTTTTTCTTTTTTGGCTGCATTTCTTTGTTCAATTAAATCCAAGATTTTTGCTTCATCCACATCTGTATTTACTTTTTGGCGGTTTTCTATACCTAAAACTTCTTCTAGTTCTAAAATTTTATCCAAAACTGCTTTTATAAGTTGCTTGCTATTTTCAGATGAAACCTTTGTATTAGCAAATTTTACTAGGTCAAATAATACTGTAATGGCATCTGCTGTGTTTAAATCATTGTCCATTACTTCTATAAATGTATTTTCATAATCGGCAAGCTCGTTTAATAGATTTTGCTCATCATCAAATAATTCGCTTTCACTAGCATTTTTCGCTAAATCTTCTAGTCTAAATACTGCATTATTGATTCTATCGAGGGAATTTTTAGCACCTTCTATGATTTCACGAGTAAAGTTGATTGGTTGACGGTAACTGGTTGTCAAAAGCCAAAAACGAATAACCATTAGGTCATATTCTTTTTTGATATCATGAAGGGTAAAGAAATTTCCAAGAGACTTACTCATTTTTGTCCCATCTACTTGGATCATTCCGTTATGCATCCAGTAGTTGGCAAAAGTTTTTTCGTTTAATGTTTCTGATTGAGCTATTTCGTTTTCGTGGTGTGGGAATTCTAAGTCTTCTCCACCTGCGTGAATATCAATTGTTTCTCCAAGTATTTTTTTATTCATAGCTGAGCATTCGATATGCCAACCTGGTCGACCTGCTCCCCATGGAGAATCCCAAGAAACTTCACCATCTATTTTTGTTTTTTTCCAAAGGGCAAAGTCTGCTGGACTTTCCTTTTTGCTAGCGTCAAAATTATCTAATCTATTGCTTGCTCCATGGACTAAATCCGCTAAGTTTTTACCGGATAACTTTCCATAATCATCGGCTTTTTCTACTCTAAAGTAAACATCCCCATCTGATTCATAAGCTGCACCTTTTTCTATTAGTTCACTTACAAATTCTATAATATCATCCATTACTTCTGTTGCGCGTGGGTGGATGGTATTTGCTTCATCTAAGTTTAAATCATGGGCATCATCCATGTAGGCCTTGATATATCTTTCTGTTACTTCTTTAGTTGTGATATTTTCTTCGATGGATTTTTTTATTATCTTATCATCAACATCTGTAAAGTTTACTACATAGGTAATGTCATAGCCCCTATATCTAACATATCTTCTAAAAGTATCAAATACTACTAGAGGCCTTGCATTACCAATATGCATATAATCATAAACAGTAGGCCCACAGACATACATTTTAATTTTGTTTTTTTCTATTGGTACAAATTCTTCTGTTTTTCTTGTGAGCGTGTTATGAATTTTCATTTTAAAAATTTTCCTTTACGTAATTTAATCTTTCTGCTATTTTTTCTTTGCCCATTAAAATCATTACATTTGATAGGTCTGGGCCGTGTACTGATCCTGTGATAGCTGCTCTAATAGGGAACCATAGGTTTTTGCCCTTGATGCCTGTTTCTTTTTGTAGAGTTTTCATAATTGATTTTGCAAAGTCAGCATCAATCTCATCTACTTCGTCTAATTTTTCTAAGTAAGCATCTACTAATTTTTTGCTATCTTCTTCTTTTAATACTTCGCTTGCTTCTTCTTCCCAATCCATTTTATCATCATCTAAGAAGAAGTTTTGTGATAATTTTGGTGCATCAGAGAATTTATCAATCGCTGATTGCCATGTTTCTGCAAGTAGGTTTAGGTCTTCATCTGAATAGTTTTCATCAATTAATCCAGAATTTTGCATAAATGGTTTGATTTTTTCAGCTAATTCTTCTACTGATAAATCACGAACATAGTGGCCATTTACCCAGTCTAGTTTTCTCTTATCAAAAACTGCACCAGTTTTATTTACCCTATCAAAATCAAATTGTTTTGCTAATTCTTCCATAGAAAAGATTTCTTCTTCACTATCAGGTGACCAACCTAATAAGCTTAAGAAGTTTATAAGTCCTTCTGGTGTATAACCTTCTTCTATGAAGTCTTCTACCATACCATCTCCGTTACGTTTTGAATATTTTTTGTGGTCTTCATTTAGTACGGTTGGTAGGTGGATATATTCTGGAGCATCCCAGCCAAAGGCTTCATATAGGTAAACGTGTTTTGGAGTTGATGATATCCATTCATCTCCACGAACTACGTGAGTTATTTTCATTAAATGATCATCTACAACTACCGCAAAGTGATAGGTTGGGAAACCATCACGTTTGATAAGAACTTGATCATCCATATCATCTGTGTTGAAAGTAATTTTTCCTTTAATTCTATCTTCAAAGGAAATATCACGATTTTGAGGAAGTTTTAATCTAACTGTGTATTCTTCACCATTTGCTACTCTCTTTTTTGCTTCCTCTAGTGGGATAGATCTACAAAGTCCATCATATTTTGGTGTAAGACCGTCAGCTTTTTGTTGGTCACGCACTCTATCAATACGTTCTTGAGAACAGAAGCAATAGTAAGCCTTATCTTCTTCGATTAGTTTTTCTATATATTCGTTGTAAATACCTGCTTGAACCCTTTCAGATTGGATATATGGTCCATATTCACCTTTTTCAGTTACTTTTCCATTTTCATCAAGCATTACACCTTCGTCAATTTCGACACCTGACCAGTCAAGGGCCTTTAATAAATTTTCTAAAGCTCCTTCTACAAATCTAGTTCTATCGGTATCTTCTATTCTTAAAATCATTGTTCCATCTGTATGTCTTGCATATAAGTAGTTAAATAATGCAGTTCTAAGTCCACCGATGTGTAGGTAACCGGTTGGAGATGGAGCAAATCTTACTCTAACATCACTCATGTTAACTCCTTCTTTTCTCAAAATTTATAATTTTTAATATTTATTTTAGATAATGAAAGGGAGTGCAAAACACTCCCTTCCCTACTTAACTTATTTAAGTATAACACGGTATACTCTAAAAATCAACTTTGTCAATTAGTTTTTTTAAATAAGTTTATATTATATTTTTGCTTTCTAATTAATCATCCCAAGCTTTTATTTCATCTAAGTAAGGGCTAAGTTCTTTAATTTCTCTAGGATTAAATACTGGGTCCTTACCCTCTTTTAATTGCCTTATGTAATCATAATACGTAGCCACAGCACATTTTCCTATTATCATAAGGACAACTAAGTTTAATATAGCCATGATTCCCATAAAGATATCGCCTGTATTCCAAACTATAGAAAAATCTCCTACTGATCCAAAAAATACAAAGGCTAAAACTAAAATTCTATAAATAGTTAAACCAATTTTACCAAGACCCATAGCTAAAATGTTATTTTCTCCATAGTAATAGTTGCCTATTATAGAAGAGAAGGCAAACATTAAAACACAAATAGTTAAAAAGTGTTGGGCCCATGGGCCTATTTCTGTAGCTAGGGCTGCTTGGGTAATATCTAGTCCCTTTAGGTTTGGATTAAGATAAATTTCTTCACCACCAATTATAATTACAAAGGCAGTTACTGAACAAATTAAAATCGTATCTAAATATACTCCTAGTGCTTGGATAAGTCCTTGCTTAGCTGGGTGAGAAACATCAGCGACTGATGATGCGTTAGGTACAGCACCCATACCAGCTTCATTTGAAAATAATCCACGTTTTACCCCATTTAAAACTGCTGTTCCAAAAAGTCCACCAAGGCCTGCTTCTAAATTAAAGGCATCTTTAAATATTAGCCCAAACATGTGGGGAACCTTAGTTATATTTGTAATTAAGATAAAAATTACAAGGCCAATATAGGCTACAGCCATCACTGGTACTAAAAGTGAGGTAATATCTGAAATTCTTTGTAATCCACCAAAGATAACAAAGCCTGATATAATAACTACAAGAAGTCCAATTATCCAAGGGGTAGTACTAAATGAATTTGAAAAACCTGATGCAATGGTATTTGATTGCATGGCATTAAACATAAATCCATAAACTATGCATATTATTACAGAAAATAAATTTGCTAATCCAGGTTTTTTTATAGTTTTATTTATGTAAAAAGCTGGCCCACCCTTAAAGGACCCATCATCATTTTTTTCCTTAAAAATTTGTCCTAAAGTATTTTCTACAAAGGCAGATGCACCACCTATAAGAGCTGTAATCCACATCCAAAATACAGCTCCAGGCCCTCCAACTGAAATTGCTGCTGCAACACCAACAACATTTCCTGTTCCTATGTGGCTTGCTGCAGAAATTGTAAATGCCTTAAAGGGTGAAATAGCATTTTCATCTTTTGGTTTAGCTGTAATTAGATTTTTAGCATGGCCAATATTTGAAATCTGCCCAGCCCTTATCTTTATTGTAAAATATATGCCTAGACCTAAAAGGAGCGGGATAAGCATCCAAGTGTAAATGACATCACTTAGGGCGCTAGTTAAATTTTTAAAAGCTTCCATAAATTTTCTCCTACTTTAATAATACACTCTATCACGGTACATTATTAATATTTTTAAATTTTAATTAACTAATATTATACCAATATTTATTAAAAAATTACAAGCAAATTTTTATTTTTGTTGCAAATGCCTTTAAATATAATGCTCATAGCTTAAGGCTATTTGTATTTTTTTACAAATAAAAAACCCTCATATCCGCTAGGATACTGTGGGTTTGTTGAATAATATTCGTTTTATTAACCTGCTATACTAAAAGTATCATCATACATTAGGGCCAATGATGGAATTAATAGTCCCCCTAAAATATTTCCAATTATTATTATAAAGAAATTTCTAAGGGCTAGTAAGTTAAAATCTCCTGCTAAAAAGAAGAAGAAACTATCCGCTATACTATGCTCAAATCCTGACAATGCGAAGGTCATAATTGAAACAAATATTGCTAAGTATTTACCTACTTGATAGCGGTTATATTTAAACTGGTGAACGGCGTTATTAACAAACATATTACAAAAAAATGCCAATATAAATAATGATAGTGGACTATCACCAAGTTTTACTGCTGTTTTTAACTGAGCTTGCTCTATTAAAGCTGGACCAAATCTTGTTTGGCGCATAAGCATAGCTATTGCAAAAGTTCCTATCAAATTTCCTATTAGAGCTATAAGTAATTTTTTGGTATACTCTTTTCTTTCATTATAGAAAAAGTAGCCTACCATTCCAGTAAATAAGCTATATTGTAAACTTAAAATTATAAAAAGAGCACCAGCAAATAAGAATGCTCCCATATAGGGGTTGTCTACAGATAATAAAACTGTTCCACCAAAACCAACCATTACACCACCCATGATGGCATAAATTATTGATTTGTGGTTATAATTTCTTTTACGAGATACTGTCATATATTTCCTCAATTTCTTCTTGTGGCCTATTTTCCTCTATAAATAAGCCTTTTATATTATTTTTGTAAGGGCCATCTTCTACTTCTATGTTACTATTTAAATATTCTACGACATATCTAACTGTAGCTGCCACCCCATTTTTTAGTGCGTTTTCATCTAAATCAAATCTGGTGCTATGTAGGGCTGCACCTGAGCCTAGCTCTTCGTTCTTTATTCCAAGCATTAGATAAAGTCCTGGCCATTGGGCAGTGTAAACTGCAAATGAATCTGAGCCCATGGATGGGTGGGCGTGTGTTACAAATTTTTGGCCCAGCTCATCTTTCATAACATCCTTGGCAAGATCTGCTAATTGATCATCATTTATAATTGGAAAATGTGGTCTAGTATAAGTATTAAAGACTACTCTGCAGTTATGAGCCTTAACTTTGTTTATAATTAATTGTTGAAATTCCCTATAAAATTTATAGCCCACTTCTTTTCTATCAAAAAATCTGACACTGCCCTTAAACCTAAGTTTGTCAGGGATTTGGTTAAATTGATTTCCCATTTCAACTACTCCTATAGAATAGGTCATAGGTTCAAAGGGAGAAAATTTATTCATACGCAATGATTTTAATTCCTCATAGATGTCTACAAAACAATCTAGAGGGTTGTTTGCCATGTAGGGGCGAGATCCATGACCACTTTTACCCTTGATTGTTATATCAAACATCATGGAACCAGCATTTATTCCACCAGATTTTATAGCCATTACTCCAGCATCATAGTCTGGAGCAACGTGGATAGCAAAGCTAGTATCTATGTCTATTTCTTTTTTACCCAAATATGCCATCAAATATTTATAATTTGCCCCTGTTTCTTCGCCTCTTTCAAAGCAAAGGATGATTTTTCCGGCAAAATCATCCCTATTTTCATATAAAATCTTTGCTGAAGTAAGGGCCATTGCTGTGTGGCCATCGTGGCCACAAGCGTGCATGACTCCTGGATTTTTACTTTTTACAAGACGGGTGTTCTTAAGATTTTTATCTGGCTCATCAAATGGCAAGGCATCTAGGTCTGCTCTGATAATAATAGTTTTTTGGTCAGCAGATTTTTTATTACCTTCTATAAAACCTAGGACCCCACCCTTATCAACTTCAACATAGTCGATGCCAATTTTTTCTAACTCTTCTTTTACTAATTTTACAGTATCTTCTTCATTGCTAGATAATTCAGGATTTTCGTGCATCCTGCGTCTAATATCTACTGTATAATCAAAAAGGGATTCGGCTTTATTTTTATACATTATTTATACATTCCTAATTTTTCTGCTAACTCATCTATTTGATCGATTAAAGAACCTATAAAGGCAACAGTTTCTGAAATCGGTTTTGTAGTGGTCATATCAACACCAGCAGCATTTGCAAGTTCTATTGGGCTCATTGATCCACCAAGTTTTAAAACTTCTATCCAATTTTTGCGGTCTTGTTCAGTTCCATTTACAATCTTATCTGAAATAATTGTTCCTACAGAAAGACCAGCTGAGTATGTGTAAGGATAAAGTCCCATGTAATAGTGGGGTTGGCGCATCCAAGTTAGCTCTGCTCCCTCTACTAATTTTACAGAATCACCCCAAAATTCTTCTAATTTTTCTGTGAATAATTTGTTTAAATCATCTGTGCTTAGATTTTCGTTAGCTTCTATTTTTCTATATACTTCTCTTTGGAAAGCTGCTTCTATAAAGTGGGTTACAAAGTTGTGGTAATAAGTTTTTGAAATCATAGTTGATAAAACCCATAGCTTTTGGCGATCATCTTTGGCTTTATTTAGTAAAAATCTTTCCATAGTAATTTCATTGGCTGTTGAAGGCGCTTCTACAAAATACATGGACATATCATTGCTTAAGGCATTTTGGTTATTATTTGAATAGTAAAATTGACCAGCATGGCCTAGTTCGTGGGCAAGAGTCATTACTTGGCTCATCTTGTTATTATAAGTTGTCATAATAAATGGATGTGATCCATAAGGTCCTGCTGCAAAGGCACCAGTTCTTTTGCCAATATTTTGCGCATAGTCTATCCATCTTTCATCAAAGGCACGGTTTAAAACTTCTACATATTCTTCCCCAAGATTTGAAAGTCCTTCTACAATATATTCACGAGCTTGCTCAATAGAAACTTCTGGTTCATATTCTGGATCTATAGAAAGTTTTAAGTCAGCATAAGTCATTTCATCTAGACCATAGATTTTTTGGATGATTTTTGCATACTTTCTCATATGAGGAGCAAGTTCTGCCATAATTGTATCAATGTGGTTATCATAAATTTCTTTATCTATATCTTGGCGGGATAATAAATAATCAAAAACAGTTTCATAACCTCTGATATCAGATAGGCGTTTTTCATTTTCAACATGAGTTACATACACAGATGCATCGGAGTTTTGGTATTTTCTTAAAACATCATGGTATCTTTTAAAAGCTTCACGGCGTAAATCATCTCTTGGGTCAGCTTCTAAAAATTCTTCAAAGGTGTTGTGGTTTAAGATTATTTTCTCACCTTCATATTCAAGGTCTTCAAAGGCCATATCCCCATAGCGAATATCTGCATATGATTTGTATGGAGCATCAAAGGTTGGCACTAGATTTGCCAAAACTTTTTCTGTTTCATCAGATAACAAATATTTTGAGTTAGCAATAACCCTTTCTAGGTAATATCTATATTCTGGGTGGTTTTTCTTTGTTTCTTCTAATAAATTTGTATTTGTTTTTGCAAGCATGGATTCAAAAAAGCTTAAGCTTGCATCAATCTTGCTCATTTCATTTACAAAATTTGCAAATCTTTTCATAACTTTTGCATCAGATGTATCAACTTCAGTTGTAATACTTGCAAAGGTGCCTAGCCTATCAGTTAAAGCGGCAATTTCGCCATAAGCTTCTAAAGCTTCGTATATTTCATCGGATGAGTCTAAAGATTTGTATTTATTTGCAAAATCACAAGCCAGATCTTTTAGGTCATTTAGGCTAGATAAAAAAACTTCATCATTCTCAAAAAGTTCTTCTATAGCCCAAGTTTCATCTATATTAACTTCATGTCTATTTTTCATGATTACCTTCCTTATTAATTATTTATACATTTATATGTATTTTATTTTACCCTAAAATTCCTAAAGGTATAATGACACAAGGAGGAAATTATGGATAAAAGAATAGAAAATTTTGCAAAACTTGCAGTAGAGTTTGGAGTAAATGTACAAAATGGGGAAGATGTAATAATCAATGCCCCAGTAGAAAATCCAGATCTAGCAAGGCTAATAACAAAAGCAGCCTATGAAAAGGGTGCTAGAAATGTATCAATAGATTGGCGCGATGATGCTATTACAAGATTAACCTATGAAAATCAGGACCAAGAAACTTTAAATGAAGTACCAGATTGGAAAATAGAAAAATTAAGATATCAAATAGCAAATAAAAAATCAAACAGAATTTCAATCTATGCCGAAGACCCAGACCTATTAAACGGCCTAGATGAAGCTAAAATTTCAGAAGCTATCAAAGAAAATTCTAAAAAAACCAAGGAATTTGTAAAATATTCCATGAATGATATCGTAAGCTGGCTAGTAATCTCAGTACCAACTAAAAAATGGGCTACAAAAGTATTTCCAGATTTAAACGAAGATGAAGCTTACAACAAATTATGGGAAACTATCCTAGATGTCAGTCGCGTAGAAGATTCTTGGGAAGAAACAAAGGCAAATTGGACAAAGCACATAGAAACTTTAAATGAAAAAGCAACCTATTTAAACGACCACCAATTTGACAAATTACATTACCAATCAGCAAATGGTACAGACCTTTGGGTAAAACTTCCAAAAGATCACATTTGGACATCAGCAGGTTCCAAAAACGAAAAGGGAGATCCATTTATTCCAAATATGCCAACAGAAGAAGTATTCACCGCCCCACAATATGACGGAGTAGACGGCACACTTTTTGCCACAAAACCACTTGTTTATAACGGTGTGGTCATAGATGAATTTAATTTTACCTTTGAAAACGGAAAAGTAATCGACTTTGATGCTAAAAAAGGAAGAGACACATTGGCAAAAATGCTAGAAAGTGATGAAGGCAGCAAATATTTAGGAGAAATAGCGTTAGTTCCTTTTGATAGCCCAATAAGCAATTCAAATATCCTTTTCTATAACACCCTATTTGACGAAAACGCATCCTGCCACTTTGCTTTAGGTAAGGCTTACCCAACAAATGTAGTAGGCGGTGCAGATTTAGAAGAAAGCGAATTGAAAAATCGCGGCATAAATGATTCCCTAATCCACGAAGACTTTATGGTAGGAGCAAGCGATTTAAAAATCACTGGCTACAAAAATGAAGAAAAGTTCCCTATTTTTGAAAATGGCAACTGGGCAATTTAATAGTTTTTATATAAATGGTTTAGATTAGTCTAAGCCATTTTTTATTTTTTATATAAATAAACCCCTCTATTTGTTATACTTATCTATAGAGTTTTATTTTAAGGGGGTAATATTTTGTTAGAGAATAGTGAAATAAATATAATAGGACACAGAACACAAAAAAATATTAAGGATAATTATGAGGCCTTAGAAACCACTGCTCAATTATTATTAGATAAGGGTTTGGTAAAAAATTCTTATATAAGAGCCATAAAAGAAAGAGAAAAAATTTTTCCAACAGGATTAGAGTTTGAAAATTATGCCATAGCCATTCCCCATACTGATTCAGACCATGTCAATGATGATGCGATAATGGTTAATATCTTAGAAAAACCTATAAGATTTGAGCAAATGGGAGCAGAAGGTTTATATACTGATGTAAATATAATTGTTATGCTTGCTATAAAAAATAAAGAAAAGCAAGTCCCATATCTTAAAGCACTTATAGAAATATTCCAAGACGAGGAAAAGGTTAACATGTTATTAAAATGTCAAAATAGTGATATAATAGAGAAAACATTTAAAAATTATTTAAAGGAGAGTATGTAAAATGAAAAAAATCTTAGTAGCATGTGGAGCAGGAATAGCAACATCTACAACTGTAATTGCAAAAATTAAAAATCTTTTAGACTCAAATGGTTACCAAAACCAATATTCTATTAAGCAAATTAAAGTAAGCGAAGCACCTGGACTATCTGATAATGCTGATTTTTTAGTATCTACAACGGCAGAACCAAGTAACTTAAAATGTGATTTTGTATCAGGTGTGCCATTTCTAACAGGCATGGGAAAAGATGCAACAGAAAAACAAATATTAGCCTTAATGGAAAAATAGGAAAATAATTATGGACTACATTTCTATATTTTTTGACTGGCTACAGAGTTTAGGTGTATCTGTTTTTATGCCACTAGTAATCCTTATTTTAGGGCTAATTTTTGGCCTAGGATTTTCAAAAAGTTTAAAAGCAGGACTTACAGTTGGGATTGGTTTTGTAGGATTAAATCTAGTTATAAATGAATTGCTTGGTACATCTTTATCACCAGCTGTACAAACCATGGTTGAGAAGTATGACCTAGCTTTATCAGTTATAGATGTTGGTTGGCCGGCAGCTGCAGCTATCGCCTTGGGATCTCAAATTGGTGTTTTAATAATCCCTGTAGGAGTACTTGTTAATTTTATAATGCTTCTAACAAATACTACTCAAACACTCAATGTAGATATTTGGAATTATTGGCACTTTGCCTTTACTGGTGCATTAACAGCTATTTATACAGGAAGTTTTGCTGTAGGAATGATAGCTGCAATTATCAATATGATAATCATCATGGTTTTAGCAGATATAACTGCAGGTAAGGTTGAAGAATCTCTAGGCATACCTGGTGTTTCCTTACCACATGGTTTTTCAACATCTTACGCTCCTATTGCCATGGCTTTTAATTGGTTAATAGATAAAATTCCAGGAGTTCGTGATATAGATTTTAATTTTGAAAATTTAAGAGAAAAAATTGGTATTCTTGGGGAACCAATGATGATAGGAACCATTATTGGTCTTGCAATAGGTATTGTAGCTGGCTACGATGTAGCAGGAATACTAGGTCTAGGTGTATCACTTGGGGCAGTTTTAGTTCTTATACCAAAAATGGCAGCCATGCTTATGGAGGGCTTAGAGCCAATCAGTGAAGCTGCAGGTGAATTTATCAAAAAACGTTTTTCAAGCAGGGGAAAAATGTATATTGGCCTTGACTCAGCAATTGGAGTTGGCCATCCAGTAACTTTAACTGTAGCCTATTTGCTGATGCCCCTTGCCTTAATTCTTGCAGTAGTTTTACCGGGCAATAAGGTAATGCCATTTACAGATTTATCCGTACTACCATTTATGATTCTTTTAATAGCACCAATTGTTAATAATAATGGTTTTAGAACCCTACTAATTGGTATAATTTTCCTAATTTTTGGCTTATACATTTCAACAGATCTTGCTCCCCTCATTACTAAGGCTGCTATGAATGTAGGTTTTCAAATGCCAGAAGGAGCTAATATGATTTCGTGTATAAGTGATGGTGCCGGTCCATTAACATGGATCTTAGTTAATATCAATAGATTTGGTGTATTTGGTATAGCAGTTGCCTCTCTACTATCAATAATCCTTGCTCTTTGGAATAGAAAAAGAATTATAAAAGAAGCTAGCTTGTTAGAAAATAATTAATTATGTGTTTTAATTATAAGCTCAAAAATTATAACTTTGATATTTATGTAATGGGTTATATGTACCTAGCCTTTGCTATAATTTCATCATTTTTTGTTATCAACCGTATGTATTTAATTATAGCAATACTAGCCTTTATTGTTTCAATATATAATTTTTACAACAGAATTATAGGCAAAAAACACCCCTATAGGATATGTTTTAAGGAAAATAATATAGAATTTCATTCTAAAAACAAAATAAGTAGCTTTGACTATAAAGATATTCAAAAATTTTATCTAAAACAATATGCTATAGATGTGGAAACTTATTTATGGATTGAAACAAAAGACAAGCAAAAAAATAAATTTTATATAAATCTAGCAAAGTTTGAAGATAACAAAGAGTTATTAAATCAGTTACTAGAATTAAAAACAAATTAAAAGCAAGGAAGATCTTCCTTGCTTTTTTATGCTCCAAAAGTAATAAATCTTATCAAATCAATAAGGATAGGTAAATAATAGTACTTATAGGGTTCACTTTTCTTTAGGGTATCGCTAATGGAAAACCAAAAACCACAAATAAAATTAGTGTGCTAGCTAAATCTAACATTCCATGCGCTAAGATGTGAGTCATGGTCATTATTGCGTAAAATAGGCAAAAAAATAGACGAGATAAAACTCGTCTATTTTTGTTTACTTAAGATTTTCCTAAGTTTTTATAATGATTTACTCTTCATCATTTTCTTTTTTCTTTCTGCTAGCAGTTAGACCTGCAAGGCTGATACCTAGGGTAGATATGATACCTGCTGTACCAGTTATACCAGTTTTAGGGTTGGTAGAGCTTACTGCACTTCTTTTGATATTTACTGCATTGGCATTATCTTCGCTAACTTTTATATTTTTAGTACCCTTAACTACTTGATCTTCATTTCTGAAGTAATCAGATCCTAGTTCTTTTTCATCATCAGTTCTGCCTGCTTCTCTTGAAATATCAGTTCTTTCTGTTTCATCAGATTCTTCTATATCGGTGTTTGCTTCTCTCTCATCATCAGTTTGAGGAGATTCATTTTCTATAGAATCATCTGTAGTATCTTCTGTTTCAGGGATTACTACAACAACATGGTCATTATCATCTATAGTTCCTTCTGGGATTACTATGATGTGATCATTGTCGTCCGTATTAGCTGGGATATCAATTATTCCTGAGTCCTCATCGATAGTTGGTCTATTAGTATTAGACTTAGTACCGACTCTTACTACCCTATTGATAGCCTCTCTTAAAACATAGCCATCAGTTGTAGTTTCAATAGCTACTCCATTTTCATATCTAGTAGTTATAGTAATCACTTGGATACCATCTCTACCTTCACTTACTACTACAGTTTCTCCTAGAGGAAGATTTTCATCATAGATAATTTCAGTTTCAAATGGAATTAAAACCTTACTTTCCTTTGTCACTACATCTTCACCATTATATTGAGGAGCCCTTGTACCAACTCTTACAAACTCAGTTTTAGGTTGCTTGATAATTTCTTCAGTAGTTTGTGTAACAATCTTACCATCTACAAGTTTTGAGGTAATAGTTACTATTTTCTCACCCTTTTGACCAGGACTTGTAACAACCTTTTTGCCTGCTTCGATAGTGTTATCATAGATAAATACTGTATCATAAGGTATTTCGCTTATTATCTTTTTAATAGTTGGTTCTGCTGGTTTTGAAGGTACTGTTGGTTTATCTGTACTAGAAGTTTTCTTTGTACCTATATGGATAATTAGGTCTTGAGCTGGCACTTCACTTACTAGCTTCTCACTAATTACCTTTCCATCTTCTAGAGTATAAGTTATTTCTTTACTTCCAGCTTTTCCTTCTTGAACAATTTTATAAGTTCCAGCAGCTAAGTTAGCATCTTCTATTATTTGACGACCAAATGGTATCTTTTCACTTCTTGTGAATGTACCAGTTGCTGGTACGGCTGGTTTTTTAGTACCATATCTTACTTTTCTTGGTGTACCTTCACGTAAGGCTGGAAGGATTTTTTCACCATTTTCATCTACTAAGTATACAGCAGTTTCACCTTCTTGGTCTACTACTTCTTCACCTTCTGCTAAAGTATCATCAGGAATACGGATTACATTTAAGTCTTCTTCTACAACTTTTAATTCTGGAAGCTCTGGTCTTACTTCTGGTTCCACATTATCAATTCCAACTTTAACCCTGCGAGGTCTACCTGGATTTAGGGTTCTTAACCTATTTCCATCTTCATCTATTAGGTAAATAGCTGGTGTTCCTTCATCAACTTCAACTTCCTCACCTGATGCAAGGTTGTAGTCAACTTCATAGATTGTATCAAGTTCTACTTCTTCAATATTTGCATTAGGGTCTGAGTGTATTGATTTTATACCCACTAGTTTAATTTCATTGATAGGTTCTTTTATAACTTCTACAGTTCCATCGTTATATACGCGTTTTATTCCTACTACACCTTCTTGGAGAATCTCTTCTTCACCCTCTGGTAAGTCATCTGTTTCTCTTATAGTTGTTTTAAATTCTATTTCTTGGTCTTTATAAGTAGGTTTTGCTATATCCTCGATTGGAGTCCAAGCTTGTTCTTTTCTTGTTCCTATTAGTTTGATTTCGTTTACTGGATCTTTGATTATTTCTTCAGAACCGTCTTCGTAAACTCGTTTTATCCCTACTTCACCTGATTG